>Ga0209487_1000354_pt1 | contig 41868 bp, 35 predicted proteins | sample Poulit2012_FD_187524 | JGI IMG/M metagenome (GOLD analysis project Ga0209487, IMG submission 187524) | Agricultural soil microbial communities from Georgia to study Nitrogen management - Poultry litter 2012 (SPAdes) (version 2) | ecosystem: Environmental > Terrestrial > Soil > Agricultural land... | reverse complement strand
GACGAACCAATTTGTGCCGAATGGACTGTCTCGAGCTACCGAATCGGTGACAATGGCTACCGACATTTTTGCGGTCCCCTGCTCGCCTACGAAGTCGAGCCATCCCGATTTTTCGGCCGCGATAGTTTGGTGTTGCACGGCGAATGCTGCCGGTGTTGCCGCCCAGCACGCGATGGACAGCATGACCACCAGATGGAAGATTCGGCGTTTCCGATGCGGTCGGATCATGATGATAATCATGGTGTACAGCGCACCTGTGACCAGCAATAGCACCGGGATGCGTTGCACCCAGGTGATGGGCAAGGCTGGCATAAGGAAACACACAGCAGCAGTCATTACGGCTGCTGGAACAAGCCGAATGTCTATGGGAGGTGCAATATCATCGGTTTTTATGTGGGGATACGTCATTACCAGCTCACAAGCCCATCAAGCCGTTCCCGTGTTGCTGGGCCGATTCCGGATACTGCCTCAATATCCATCAGCTGGGTGAATGGGCCGTGTTGTTCGCGATGTGCAATGATTTGCGCTGCTGTCGCCGGCCCAATACCGGGTAGTGTTTCCAATTCTGCTGCGTCAGCCGTATTGAGATTGACTGTGCCATGTTGGGAACTTGCTGGTGCTGTGCCGCCGGGTTGGGCCTGTGCCGATGGCGTATCAGCTGCCTGCCTATCCGGAACCAAAATGTAGTCGCCATCGTTGATCACTGCGGCCAAATTCAGTGCATCGAGTTGCGCTTGATCGGTTGGTCCACCGGCGCCTTCAATGGCATCAATAACACGGGCCCCAGTTTCCAGTTCTACAATGCCTGGGTCCTGTACTTCACCCGCCACATGCACAACGGCATGTTCATCGGCGACAGCATCGGGCGCCGGCTTAGGGGGTTGAGCGACGTCAAATGGCTCATCAATCTGGTCCACGGGCAGAGTGGTCTTGGACGTTGCAGCTTGGTCGGCAGTGAGCCATCGAAAGGCGAACACGGTCAGAACACTGACCACAAGCATGAGCACCGCAGAAATAGCGGTTTTTGTTCGCCAGAGCGGGGGTTGTGTCGGGGTCTCCTCAGGCTCTGCCAGATGTTTTGCCATGCCATTTAGCATGCATGCGAAGTCGTGCCCGTTTGTAGGGTTGCAGGTTAGATGTGGATAACCAGTGCCGCATGGCGCCGCATGTGGACAGGAGGAATCTTACGTGCCGCCGTATTTACCATAATCCAGGTCGGGGCTACTCGAAACGCCAAGCGCGCCAAGTCCAAGGTGGGCGGCTAGGACGGCTGGAAGCCGGAGCACTGGAACGGGCATGGAGGAGTATGTTTCGAGGTCCGCGGCCAAGCGTTGCGCTGTGTCGAAATCGCCGTACGCTTGCACACTCAACCGTACCGGGGGTTCTAGGCTTGCGGTGAGTTCGGTGATGGCTGCCAGTGCTTTGGCTTCGCTGCGTGGTCGGTCCAGGAGTTCGATGGCACCATCTTTGAGGTGCATGACCGGTCGGACTTGTAGCAGCTGGCCCAGCAGACCGGTTAGTGCTGAAATGCGTCCGCCTTTGCGCAGGGTCTCAAGGTTCGGGACGGTGAAAATGGTTTGGCCTACGCGCGCCTGTCGGGTGGCAATGTCGGCTAGATAATGTGTTGATAGCCCGAGTCTGGTACGGATGAGCACGTCTAGGACGGCGTTGCCGAGGGACATACCGGCATTATAGGAATCCAGCACGGTGACCGGGATTGGGGAGGTTTGGGCAGCCACGCGTGCGGCGTCTGTTGTTCCTGAAAGTTTTGACGACAGGTGAATCGACAGAATCTGGCTGTAGCCGAGTTCCGCGATGTGTTTATACATGGCTGAGAATTGTCCGGGGGACGGACGTGAGGTGCGAAGTGGGGTGCCAGCTGCCAGTGCAAGGGAGAGGTCGTGGTGTAGGACTTCATCATCTTCGTTGTAAATCTGGTCCCCGATCATCACGGGGATTGGGACGATGAACAGTTCTGCTCCGGTGGGCAGTTTGTAGACTTCATTTGGTAGAGCCGCCGAGCTGTCGGTGACGATGGCGACTCGTTCTCGTCTGGGTGGTTTGATGTAGCGAGCCCAACCGACCGCTTCACTGCGAACATCACGCGAGCGGGCGGCCAGTCGGGCTATCCACGGGACAACATCGGTCATGGTAGTGGTTTAGCCGACCACAAAGTTGACGAGCTTGCCTTTGACCACAATGACTTTTCGGATGGTTTTGTCTCCGATGGCGCGTTGGACGTTTTCGGAGTTCCGTGCGGTCTCTTCAAGTGCTTCGTCGGTAATATCGGCAGGAACTTCGAATCGATCGCGTAATTTTCCTTGTACCTGGGCGATGACTGTGATCTGGTCTTCGACTAAGAGGGATTCGTCAACGGTCAACCAGGTCGACCTCGCAACCGAGGGCTCGTGTCCTAGCATTGCCCACATGTCTTCGGCCGTGTAGGGAGCTACCAGGGACAAAAGCTGAGCCACGACTTCGGTGGCTTCCCGGACGGCCGGGTCGGCTGCACCGGCCCCCTGGTCGATCTCTTTTCGTGTTGCATTGACCAGTTCCATGGTGCGGGCGACGACCACGTTGAACTTTTGATCGTCTAACAGTGATTCGGCTTCGTGAACGACTTTGTGCGTCGTCTGGCGCAGCTGTAGCGCTCCGGTTGATGGGTCGGTACCGCCAGCAGACTCCGTGTTTTGGATGTCTTGGGCCAACCGCCACGCACGAGCGAGGAAACGCAGCGACGCCGCTGGTGAAACATCAGCCCAATCAATGTCGTCTTCTGGCGGGGAAGCAAACACCATGGTCAGGCGAATGGCATCCACACCATAGGCGTCGAGTTGCTCACCCAGGGCCACCCCGTTCCCCAAGGATTTGGACATCGCTTTGCCGCCATTGAGGACCTGCCCTTGGTTGAGCAACCGGGTGAACGGTTCGGTGAAGCTGATCAGTCCCATGTCGTACAGGGCTTTGGTGAAGAAACGCGAGTAGAGCAGGTGCAGAATGGCATGTTCGACACCTCCTACGTATTGATCAACGGGTCCCCAGCGGTCCAGTGTGGCACGATCCCAGATTTCTTGGGTGTTCTGAGCGTCAACGAAACGCATGTAGTACCAGGATGAATCGACGAACGTGTCCATGGTGTCGGTGTCACGCTTGGCGTCGCCACCACAGGTGGGGCACGATACGTTGACCCAGTCTTCGGCTGCTTCTAAAGGTGACTTACCCTTGGGGGCCAACTGTTGACCGTGCAAGCCGGTTGGAAGCTCAACGGGCAGTTGATCAGCCGGTACCGGCACCAGTCCACAAGCGTCACAGTGGATGATCGGGATGGGGGTGCCCCAGAAGCGTTGACGGGACAACAACCAGTCGCGGAGGCGGTAATTGACTGCTTGGTAGCCGGTCCCTTTGGCTTCCAGGAGTGCAACCGCTTTGTCAATCGCTGCTGCCCCGGAGAAACCGTCCAGTTCGCCGGAGTTCACATTGGTGCCGTCCTGGGTGGTGGCAATACCGGTGGTTTCGGGGTTGTCTTCCGCCGTCTCCACTACCGTTCGCACCGGTAGGTCCATGGCACGGGCGAATTCCATATCGCGTTGATCGTGTGCGGGGACCGCCATGATGGCGCCGGTGCCGTAGTCGGCAAGCACATAGTCTGATGCCCAGACCGGGATACGCTCGCCGGATAGTGGGTTGATTCCGTAGCGGCCCAAAAACACGCCGGTCTTGGGACGGTCGGCGGATTGCCGGTCAATATCGGAGACGTGCTTCAGGTCCTGACGGTATTGTTCTAAGGCTGTGGCGTGCTCGTCCGTGACGAGGTCTTCGGCCAGGTCGGCGTCTGCGGCCACCACCATAAAGGTTGCCCCGTACAGCGTGTCTGGACGGGTCGTGTACACCTCAAGCTCTGGGCCATCTTCAATTGCGAAAGTGACCGTGGCGCCGGTGGATTTTCCGATCCAGTTGCGTTGCATGTTGAGCACCCGCTCGGGCCAGTGGCCTTCCAGCTCGTCCATGTCTTGCAGCAGCCGCTCTGCGTAGTCGGTAATTTTGAAATACCACTGCTCTAGGGCCTTCTTGGTGACTTCGGTTCCACAACGTTCGCAGGCACCGTCGACCACTTGCTCATTGGCCAGGACGGTCTGGTCTTTCGGGCACCAGTTGACCTGCGATTTTTTTCGGTAGGTCAGGCCGCGTTCGTAGAATTTCAAAAACAGCCATTGGGTCCAGCTGTAGTATTCCGGGTCTGAGGTGTGCAGGACGGTGTCCCAGTCCACCGAAATCGCAAAGCGCTCGAATGAGGATCGCTGGGTAGCGATGTTTTCGTAGGTCCATTCTGCCGGGTGGGCATCTCGTGCGATGGCAGCGTTTTCTGCGGGGAGACCAAAGGAGTCCCAGCCGATTGGGTGGAGCACATCGTAGCCGCGCAGCAACCAGTATCGGGCGACGACATCGCCCATGGCAAAGGCTTCAGCGTGTCCCATGTGGAGGTCACCGGAGGGGTATGGGAACATATCCAGCACGTATTTGCGCGGTCGTTTACCGTCATCGACGGCTTTAAATACTTTGTTGTTCTCCCAATAGCCGGCCCAGCGTTGCTCAATGGCAGAAAAAGAAAATTCTTTTCGCTCGGTTTGGGCTTGCTTCGATGTGTGCGTCACGTTTTCCTGTCTACAACTTCTACGAAAAGGTCAACTCTAGTCTAAGTCTATTATTCTAACCGGTCTCATCTACCGGCCATCCAATCGCATGTTCAATTGCCGCATGCCAGCCGGTAATCAACCGCTGACGGGTAGCTGTGTCGATGCTTGGCGACCAGTGGCCTCCAGATTGCCATAACTGGCGCAGTTGGTCTGTGGAGTCCCACACACCAATACCTAGGCCGGCAGCATAGGCGGCACCTCGTGCGGTGGTTTCAATGTCGGCGCTACGATAAATGTCTACCTCGAGGATATCGGCTTGAAACTGCATGAGTTGGTTGTTGACGCTCATCCCGCCGTCGACGTTTAATCGTTGCAGCTGCTGTCCGGTATCGGTTTCGACGGCTTTGACAACGTCGAGGGTCTGGTATGCGGTGGCATCCAAGGTTGCTCTCGCAATATGACCGGCCGTGGCGTAACTGGTGAGCCCGATGATAGTGCCTGAGGCATCGGGACGCCACCAGGGAGCAAACAGCCCCGAGAAGGCGGGCACGAAGTACACTCCCCCGTGGTCGTCGACACTATTTGCGAGTGTTTCGATATCCGTCGAGGACTGGATCAGCCCAATTTGGTCTCGCAACCATTGGACCACCGACCCGGCTTGAGCCACGGAGCCTTCCAGGGCATATACCGGATCCTGGTCTGGCAGCTGATAGGCCACGGTGGTCAAGAGGCCGTTATTTGATAGGACCGGTTCTTTCCCGGTGTTGTAGAGCAAGAAGCAGCCGGTACCATACGTGTTCTTTGCTTCGCCGGCAGAAAAGATGGTTTGTCCAAAACTGGCGGCTTGTTGGTCTCCCAAGACTCCGGTAATCGGCAATCCTCCGATCGCGAGCCCCGGCATCACGGTGCCGTAGTGATGCACTGAAGGGTAGATCTCTGGCAGGGTGCTGGCTAATAGTTCCGGTTCGAGTCCGAATACCCGTCCCAGTTGGAAATCCCAGGTTCCGGTGTGGATATTCATCAGGGAGGTTCTGGAGGCGTTGGTGATGTCGGTGGCGTGGACGGCGCCGCCGGTGAGATTCCAGATGATCCAAGAATCGATCGTGCCAAACCGCAGGGTCCCTTGTTCCGCAAGTCGGGCAGCCTCAACATTATGTGCCAAAATCCAGGCCATTTTGGAGGCTGAGAAGTAGGCCGAGAGGTTCAAGCCGGTGGTCTGTTGGATCCGCGTGTTTTCTCCGGCGGCAATGAGCTGTTGGATCGTGGCGTCTGTGCGAGCGTCCTGCCACACGATAGCCCGGTGGACCGGGTGGGATGTGGTCGCATCCCAGGCCACAATGGTTTCACGTTGATTCGTTATGCCGATCGCTGCGATATCCGCTGCGGTGAGTTGGGCGCGTGCAAGCGCAAGCGCGGCAAGCTCACGAATATTGGCCCAGATCTCAGCGGCGTCGTGTTCCACCCAGCCGGGATGGGGGAAGTACTGCTGATGTTCTCGTCCAACAATGGTCACCGTTGTCCCGTCGGCGTCGTAGAGGGCAACACGGGTGGATGTCGTCCCAAGATCCAAAGACATGATGATCTGGGGTGTGGAGTTGGCAACCATATGGGCTACTTAACCACATGAATGTCGACTCGGTCACTCGGGCGCCCGGGGCGCGGGAAGATTTTATAGACTGCTAGCTATGACTTCTGGGTTTTTGGGACGGTTGCGTCCGCGTTTTTTGGTGCGGGACCGTGCTGTCTTGACCGGTTACTCCCAACGTGTCCCCCAACGGTTGGGTTTCCCGGTCATCGATCCGGTCAGCGGGGCGCCCTTTGAACTCACGGTCTTCCGATATCCGGGCAGACCGCAGGCGCCGCAACTCCTGGCCGTCCATGGGTTTCGTGGAGATCACCACGGGCTCGAACTCATCGTCGATGGACTGACCGATTTTGATGTCTGGATACCGGATTTGCCCGGTTTTGGGGCATCGGCAGCCATGCCCGATGGTGAACACACTGTGGAGCACTACGCCAACATCATCAATCAGGTTGCACAGCATCTCAGCTCCCCCACTCTGGTTGGCCACTCATTTGGGTCGGTGATAGCCGCCGACGCGGCGGCCGCCCAGGAGGTTAACTACGGTCACCTGGTGTTACTGAACCCGATTGCCAAGCCGGCGCTCGCGGCGGCATCCGGGCTGGATAGGCTAGCCACGCTGACCACAGATAGCTTCTATAGACTGTGCGCTGGCCTCCCAACGGCGGCCGGCCGCTGGCTGCTGAGTAATCCGCTGATTGTGTGGGCCACCGGCGCATTTATGACAAAAACGGATGATCCTCGTGTGTTGGCCTACACGCACGACCAGCATCAGGCATATTTCTCGGCCTTCGACACTCCTGAAATACTCTTGCAAGCTTATCGTTCCTCGATCTCGCATACTGTCACGCAGTTCGCGTCGAGGTTGACCCTGCCAATCACGATTATCGGTGGTGCCGAAGATGAATTATCTTCGCCCCAAGATCTCCACGCGCTCGCAGCCCAGTTTGGTAGCAACGATGTGGAAACCTATGTGCTGCAACGCACCGGCCACTTATTGCATTATGAACGTGCGGTAGCGACCGCCTCGATGATCCAGTTTCGGTTGCAGTGTTAAAGCACATCGGTTGGGTCGATACGCAGTCGGACTGCCGTGGATTCGCCACGTGCTGATAGTTGTGCCCGCGTTGTTTTCAGCGCCGTTACCACCTGTGGGGCAACATGTTCAGGGAAAAATAGCAGTGCTCGATGGGATTGTTCGTCGAAAGCCACCGGACCGATCCACGGAGATTCATCGGACTGGTATGGCAGCGGTGTGCCTCGGATCGTTCGTTGGACTTCATCCAGGGGTCCGAGTAATTCGGCCACGCGCATGGCCGGCGGCAGGCCTAAGTGTTGGCGCTGCACCAGTTGACGGTTTGCCCAGGCGATGGGGTTCATTTGTACCAGTGCGGCAACGGCGTCATCATATTCTGCGGTGACCACAACTACTCCCCCGTCGGAGGCAGGTCGGACCAGTGTTGCGGCTCGCATCCAATGTCCGAGTACGTGTTCCGGCACGTTGAGTCCTTCGCGTTGGAGTTGGCTATCACCGTCCAACAACAGGGCGGCTGCGTAACCGCCGTCGACGACGGGCTCAGCACCGGGTGTGGCGATGACGATTGCGGGGTGATCTGCGACCGTTACCAGCAGGTGGTCGGCGGAGGAGGACATGATTGGGGTCATCGGGAAGGCTCGGCCTAATTCATCGGCGGTGCGGTGTACACCCCGTGCACCGGCACGTAATTGATGAGACCCGCAGTTGGTGCAAGAAAAGTTGCGCTCTTTAATACCGCACCACCGGCAGGTCGCTTCGTGGCGTTGCACCGCGAGTCGGTCCGTATAACTGAGTGGTCCGGTGCAGTGGGTGCAGCGGGCTGAGTCGCCACAGCGGGCACAAAACAGTCCCGGAATGAATCCGGCACGTGCCACCTGGACGAGGACGGGCCCGGCAGGGCCGTGTTTGCCGTCGAGGGCGTCGCGTGCCGTGCGATGTGCCAAATGTGGGATCCGGGCAATTTGTGCCAGCGGGTCGCGTTCGGCATGAAAGGAGTCGGAGGTGGCCACCACCCTGGGGGCCAGTGCGTTGCGGGTGGGTCGAGCCGCCCCGATTTGTGTCAGATGTCCGGCCGCCACCAAGTGTTGGACCTCAAGGGCTCGCGATGTGGAGGCTAGCACTAGGCGCGCCTGGTGCTGGGTGGCGCGCAACCTGGCGACGGTGTGCACATGAAAGTATGGTGTGCGGGGTTCGATGAGGTGTTCGCTGGTGGGCTCCCACACCATGATCATATCCAAACGGTCCAGGGGCGCCCAGATGGCCGATCGGGTGCCAATCACAATACGATGCTGGCCGGTCAGGATGCTCAGAAATGCACGGTATCGGGCGGTGTTGCCTTGTTCTGCGCTGAGCATGGCAAACCGTTGTTTTCCGATGCGTTCTTCTAGGTGTTTTTGAAGCCTGGCAAGGTGTTTGTGATCTGGCACAATGATGAGACTATTTTGGTGATTTGCGGCGAGTCGTTGGGCCGCGTGGGCCAGGATGCCCATTGCGTCCCAGCTGCCGTGTGCCGACGGAAGCGTCAGTGCGTACTGGGCGTCGTGTCCGGGCGTGAAGAGTTGTGCGGCCCCATCGAGGAGTTCCCACTGAAAAGCTTGCGCGTGGGTATCAGTCAGTGGGGTTTCGCTGGGTGGTTCTATCACCGGTGGTTTGGGTATCCGGTGGTCATCAACTTGTTGGGCAATATCACGTTCCACGCCGGCCATTCTGCGGGGTATCACGGCTCGTAGCACGTCAGCGGTGATGGATCCGTAGTGGTGTGCGACCTGTTCTGCCAGGGCCAGGACTTTGGGGTCCAGGACTGGTAGCACCGAGATAACTTTGCGGATGGTGGTCAGTCGCGCTGTGGTGTCAATGGTGTCGGTGCGTTGGATGAGCCAGCCGAAGAGTTGTTGGTGGCCAAACCGGACTTGGACGCGCACACCGGGTTGGGCTGCGGCATCAAGTTCTTTTGGTATGAGGTAGTCAAAGGTGCGGTCCAGATGCGGTACTGGGGTTTCCAACAGGACTTTTGCTACCGGTTGTTTCGGCCAGCCTTCGGGTGCCGGCGGTAGGGTCGGGCGGCGTTCTGGGAGGTCAAATAGGGCATCTGTTTGGGGCACGTCACCAGCCTACCGCGGAGCGCAACTGGTCGACTCTATCGGTGCGTTCCCAGGTGAAGTCTGGCAGTTCGCGACCGAAGTGACCGTTGGCGGCGGTGGCTTTGTAAATGGGGCGGAGCAGTTGAAGTTCTTGCACGATGGCTGCTGGTCGGAGGTCGAAGACCTCGTTGATGGCGCGCACAATATTGTCGTGGCTGACGTTTTCGGTGCCGAAGGTATCCACATAGAGACCTACCGGGCGAGCTTTGCCGATGGCGTAGGCCACTTGGACTTCGACTCGGTCGGCAAGTTCGGCGGCCACAATGTTTTTGGCCACCCAGCGGGTGGCGTAGGCGGCTGAGCGGTCGACCTTGGAGGGGTCTTTTCCGGAGAATGCGCCGCCACCGTGGCGAGCCATGCCTCCGTAGGTGTCTACAATGATTTTTCGGCCGGTCAGCCCCGCATCCCCCACAGGTCCCCCGATGACGAATGGGCCGGATGGGTTGATGATGATCTCGGTGTGATCGTGATTGAGACCGAAGTTGGCTAGCACCGGAAGTATGACGTATTCACGGATATCGGCGTGCAGTTGGTGCTGGGTGACGGCGGATAAGTGCTGGGTAGATACGACCACGGTTTCCACGGATTTGGGTACGTGGTGTTCGTCGTAGCCGATAGTAACCTGGGTTTTGCCGTCTGGCAGCAGGTAGGGCATCGGAGAGTTTACTTGTTGGCGCACGTTGGTGAGGCGTTCGGAGAGCCGGTGCGCCAAATAGATTGGTGCTGGCATGAGTGCCGGGGTTTCGTTGGATGCATAGCCGAACATGATGCCTTGGTCGCCGGCACCTTGTTTATCAATTTCGTCGACGGAGCCATCGCGGGCTTCCAGCGATACGGAGACGCCGTCATGGATATCTGAGGACTGCTGGCCAATGGAAACATTGACACCGCAGGTTGCGCCATCAAAACCGTTGGCTGAGGAGTCATAGCCAATGTCGAGTATCGTTTGGCGTACGATTTCTGGGATTTCAACGTAGGCAGAGGTGTTGACTTCACCGGCAACTTGGACCAGTCCGGTGGTGACCAGTGTTTCGACCGCAACTTTGGCGTTGGAGTCTTTGGCAATGATCGCGTCCAGGACGGCATCGGAGATCTGGTCGCAGATTTTGTCGGGGTGTCCTGCGGTCACAGATTCGGAGGTGAAGAGGCGCAGTTCGCCGTCACCAATGCCAGCGTAGGATTCATATACGGGTGAAGTATTTTTAGCAGTCACAGTAGGAAAGTCTACCCGGTTGGTAACACGACTGATACGAGTGGTTCACGGATCGTCAAACTCTAGTCCAACGCATTGGCAAGTTGGACGATAATCTCTTGAGCGACGGCGTCTTTACTACCATTGACGGTGATGTCGCTGCCCCCGTCGGCGAAGATGATGGTGACGTCGTTGTCGTCTTGTCCAAAGACTTTGCCGACGCCGACTTCATTGACGACCAGAATTTCGCAGCCTTTGCGCTGGAGTTTTGTCCGGCCGTATTCCAACGGGGTGGTTGTTGCATCACCGGTTTCTGCGGCGAATCCGACGATGACACCCGGTAGGGGTTGTCCCGCATCGCGTTGTTCCACACTGGTGCGCAGGACATCTTCGGTTTGCTCCAGCACAATGGTGGGGGCCGACTGATCATCTTCTTTTTTGATTTTTTCGGCCGTGGTGCTGGCCGGTCGGAAATCTGCCACAGCTGCTGCCATGATTAATGCGTCTTTATTGCGACTGTGTTCTAGGACAGCTTCGAGTAGCTCGGCGGTGGACTCGATCGGGACGACATCAATATTGGCGTGGTCGGGAGCTGGCACATCCATGGCGCCGGCAATCAGCGTGACGTTTGCCCCTTGGTCTGCTGCCGCTTTGGCTAGGGCCACGCCTTGTTTTCCTGAAGACCGGTTGCCAAGGTAGCGCACTGGATCTAATGCTTCGCGGGTGCCCCCGGCGCTGATGACTACGGTTTTGTTGGTCAGTAGCCCACCCGTGTGTGTTTGTGTCACAATCTGTTGGGTTTGGTGCCAGATATCTTCTGGTTCGGGGAATCGTCCTTTGCCCGTATCGGCTCCGGTTAAGCGCCCCACGGCCGGTTCAATGATGTGCACCCCGCGGGAGCGTAGGACGGCAACATTTGCTTGCGTTGCGGCGTTCTCCCACATTTCCGTGTGCATCGCAGGTGCCATGATCACCGGTACCGTAGCGGTCAGCAGGATGTTGCCGATGAGATCGGGAGCCAGTCCGGCAGCGGCTTTTGCCATCGAGTTGGCGGTTGCCGGTGCAATAATAACTAGGTCAGCACGGCGTCCTTGGAGGACGTGATTGACTTCTTCGACGGCTTCAAAGGTGTCGGTATATACCGGTTGTCCAGACAACGCTTCCCAGATAGGTTTACCAACGAATTTCAGCGCCGATTCAGTGGGGACCACGTGGACCTCATGACCATCTTCAGTCATCAGACGGAGCAATAAAGCAGCCTTATAGGAGGCGATACCGCCGGTAACGCCTAGTACGATCCGCATGGGGTCCCCTCGTTGAGTACGCCGGTGTTGTTACTCGTTGCTTGCTTCAGGAGCCGCGTCGCCTGGCAACGCGAACGGGTCATCTTCGTTTGCAGGCAGTTCAAAGGTGGGGAATTCTTCGTCGAGTTCATTGGCTGCTGCGGCTTGAACTTCTTCCACTGGTTTCATTTCCAGCAGGCCGGCATCAATTTCACGCAGGGCAATGGATAACGGTTTTTCGTTTAATTCGGTATCAACCAGTGGGCCAACGTATTCAAAGAGGCCTTCGTGCAATTGCGAGTAGTACGCATTGATCTGGCGTGCGCGCTGCGCAGCAAATAGTACCAGCGCGTATTTTGAGTCAACGTTGTCGATGAGTTCATCGAGGGATGGGTTGACGATACCTTCAATTTTTTGTTCAGTCACTGACTCTCCAATGGGTCTCTCCGGAGCGACCGGAGATGGTGGATGTGTTATTTAATTTTCCGCGGTTTTGGCTGATGTGGTCAGCTGCATGACTTCTACCAGTCTGGCAGATGCTTGTCCAACTGTATCGTTGACGATCACTGCGTCAAACTCTGGTTCTGCAGCAAGCTCTAGTTTAGCGGTTTCTAGCCGTCGCTGCTGTTCCTCGGCGGATTCTGTGCCACGACCGACGAGTCTGCGAACCAGTTCTTCCCAACTGGGTGGCGTAAGAAAAACGAAAACGGCTTCCGGCATAGTTTGGCGGACTTGTCTGGCACCTTGCAGGTCGATTTCTAATAAGACGTGTTGGCCGTTCGCAATCGCTTCTTCGACCGTATCTCGTCGGGTGCCATATTTATTGAGACCGTGAACCTCTGCCCATTCCAGCATTTTGCCTTGCTCGATGAGCTCATCAAATTTGCTATGCGATACAAAAGAGTAGTGTAAACCGTTGACTTCTCCGGGACGAGGCTCTCGCGTTGTTGCAGACACGGACAGACACACTTGCGGATAGTGTTCTCGAATATACTGACTGACGGTGCCTTTACCGACCGCGGTTGGCCCGGCCAGGACCGTTACCGATGGACGCACTCCCGCGTGTTCTGGACGCAAGGTCAATTCACGTGGTCCAGGAATGTCCGGCGGCGGCTGTGCTGGCAAAGTAGTCCTCAGGGTTTGAATAGTCTGCAGTATATAAGCGGTAATTGTACCGTAGCGCAATAACCGGTGATCTCCCAAAAAAAGATCACCGGTTGAGCGCGAATTTTTCTACCGGCCTAGGACGTCTATGAGCGCTGTCCGCTGTCGGTGTCCTAACCCACGGAGCCGACGATTTAATGAGATCTCGCATTGTTCCATGATGCTTTGCGCACGGATCTCTCCGATGCCCTTCAACGATGTCAGCAGATCAATGGTGCGCATCCGGGCGACGGCTTCATCAGCGTCAGATCGTTCAAAAACCTGGGCCAAAGATAATGTCCCTTTGGCGAAATCCGATTTTACTTTTGCACGCGCGGTCCGAGCATCGAGCGCCTTTTGTCGTGCTGCTTGGCGTTCGGCGGGTGTCAGATCTTTTAAAACCATTGGTATTGCCCTTTCGTGCCCGATCCTACCGTTGCGGTAAGGACAGTCACACCCAGAAAGGTGAATGACTACTCCGTGTTTTGATCTATTCTACCTAGTGACATGTATTCTACGTCACGATGAGGTCTTTGCGGGCGTCACGAATTGCCCGCTTAAGATCTGTCACTTCCGGGCCGTGTTGCAGGATGCCTCTCGACGAGTTGACTAGGACGTTCTCCCATGCTGGGCCGAACCCTGCACGGATATCTGCTGCTTGGGCCCCCTGACTACCGTACCCGGGTGCCAAAATTGGGGCATTTGCCCTAGCCAGGTCTATGTTGAGGGCTGCTGCCGCGGCTGTGACGGTCGCTCCCACCACCAGGCCTACCGACCCGAGTGATTGCGCAGCGCTATTGTCTTGTGCAGCAGCATCCACGATACGTTTGGCGACAGAGTCGCCATTGGCACCAAGATGTTGAACAGTAGCACCCTCCGGATTTGAGGTCAGAGCCAGCACAAACACTCCCCTATTGTGTGTCTGGGCTAGGTCAATGGCTGGCCGCAGGGATTCATATCCCAGGTAGGCGCTCAGGGTCACGGCATCGGCGGCCAATGCGGACCCATCCGACAGCCAGGCTTGGGCATATCCTTCCATAGTTGAGCCGATATCTCCGCGTTTTGCATCAGCAATGGTGAGGATACCGGCCTGCCGTGCCAGGTGCAGTGTCTCCTCCAATACCGCAAATCCCGCTGAGCCGAAACGCTCATACAGGGCCACTTGCGGCTTAAGTGCGGCTACCCCGGTGGTGTCGGCTGCGGCTTCAACGACGGTTTTCGAAAATCTGGCAAGACCGCCTGGATCGTCGGGTAGCCCCCAGGTCTTGAGTAAATGACGGTGCGGGTCGATGCCCAGGCACAGTGGCCCGTGGTGCTCCATGGCCTGGGCTAAACGCGCTCCAAATGAGGTTGACATGGTTGGTCCTACTGTTGGTTCTTGATGACTTCGGCCAGACGGCGGTCATGTTCTTGCAGACTGGTCACGTCCCAGGAGTATTCCCGTTGGGCTTGAATCGCCTGCAGGGCAGTGCCAAAAGCGGCCAGTGTTGTCACCAGCGGCACCCCGAGCGAGTTGGCAGCGGCACGGATTTCGTAGCCGTCGCCGCGTGCTTCCGACCCGGATGGGGTATTAACGACCAGATCTACCCGGCCGTCTTCCAGCTGATCCAGGATTGTTTCGCCGGGTGCTTCGGCGTCGCTGGTTATTTTGTCCACGATTTCTGTGACGATGCCGTTGCGGGCCAGCACATCGGCGGTGCCGCCGGTCGAGACCAGTCCGAATCCCATATCAGTCAGACGCTTTGCGTGCGCTACGATGCCGCGCTTATCCCGGTTCGCTACCGAAATGAAGACCCGTCCCGTGGTCGGCAGTCTGCCACCAACAGCATCCTGAGATTTGGCGTATGCGGTGTCGAAGTATTTATCGATGCCCATCACCTCGCCGGTAGAACGCATTTCTGGTCCTAACAGCGAATCGACAACGCGACCTTCCGGGGTGCGGAACCGAGTGAACGGTAGGACTGCTTCTTTGACCGCAATGGGGGCGCCCAGTGGTAGGGACCAGCCATCATGGGTTGCCGGCAGGTCACCGGTTTGACGCAACTGGGCGATCGAGCTGCCCACGCCGATTTTCGCTGCGGCTTTGGCCAAGGCCACACCGGTGGCTTTGGACACAAACGGCACGGTGCGCGAGGCGCGCGGGTTGGCTTCAATTACGTACAGCACATCGGCGGCCAGGGCGAATTGAATGTTGATCAGGCCACGGACACCAACACCTTTGGCGATGGCTTCGGTTGCTTCCCGCACACGGGCCAACACATCGGGGGCCAGGGTGGTTGGTGGCAGTACACAGGCGGAGTCACCGGAGTGCACGCCGGCTTCTTCGATGTGTTCCATAATGCCGCCCATGAACAGTTCGTGGCCGTCGTACAGGGCATCGACATCAATTTCGATGGCGTCGTCCAAGAACCGGTCGACCAATACGGGGTGTTCGGCGGTGATTTCTGCCGTCGAGTTTTGAATGTAGCTGGCCAGTTGTTCTTCACCGTACACAATTTCCATGCCACGGCCACCCAGCACGTAGGAGGGCCGAACCAGTACGGGGTACCCGATTTCATCGGCGATGGCTTTGGCGTCGTCAAATGATACGGCGGTCCCATTTTTCGGGGCGGCCAGTCCGGCTTCCTGCAGGACTTGGGAGAACAGCCCGCGGTGTTCAGCCAGGTCGATGGCTTCTGGTGAGGTGCCCAGAATGGTCACGCCAGCATCGGCGAGGTCTTGTGCCAGTTTCAGTGGGGTCTGGCCGCCGAGTTGGACGAAGACGCCTGCTACCGGGCCGGTTTGTTTTTCGGCGTGGATGATTTCCAGCACGTCTTCCAGTGTCAGGGGTTCAAAGTAGAGCCGGTCTGACATATCGGAGTCGGTGGAGACCGTTTCTGGGTTGCAGTTGACTAACACGGTGTCATAACCGGCCTGTTGCATGGCCATGGTGGCGTGCACACAGGAGTAATCGAATTCCACCCCTTGCCCGATGCGGTTTGGTCCGGAGCCAAGTATGACCACGGTTGAACGGGTGTGTTCGGTGATTTCGGTTTCTTGGCCGTCGTAGGAAGAATAATGGTAGGGCGCTTGGGCGATGTGTTCGCCTGCTGCGGTGTCCACGGATTTGTACACGGGTCGCAATCCCAGTGCATGACGGACACCCCGGACAACAGCTTCATCCATATGACGCAACTGACCGATCTGGCGGTCGGAGAATCCGTGACGTTTGGCGTGGGCCAGCACATCTTTGGTGAGTTCTGCTGCGTGCCGAATCTCGGTGGCAACTTCATTGAGGAGCACCAGTTGATCAATAAACCACGGATCAATCTGGGTGATTTCAAAGATCTGTGCTGGGGTTGCCCCACCCAATAAGGCGCGTTGAACCTGGCCGAGTCGAGCAGTCGTGGCAGTTTTGGCGCCTTCTAATAGTGCTGCAACTTCGGTGGCGTCGGGAACGGTGAAGTCTAGTTCGGCGTCGTCGTTTTGCTCCAAGGATCGCAGCGCCTTTTGCAGGGCTTCTGCAAAGTTGCGACCAAAGGACATGACTTCGCCGACGGCTTTCATGGTGGTGGTCAGGGTGGCGTCGGCTGCCGGGAATTTTTCGAACGCAAACCGCGGTACTTTGACGACCACATAGTCCAGGGCTGGTTCAAAAGCGGCCGTGGTGGTCCCCGTTATATCATTGGTCAGTTCATCCAGGGTGTACCCCAGGGACAGTTTGGTTGCGATTTTGGCGATGGGGTATCCGGTGGCTTTGGATGCCAGTGCTGATGATCGTGACACCCGCGGGTTCATTTCGATGACGATGATCCGGCCATCTTCGGGGTTGACCGCAAACTGGATATTACATCCACCGGTTGCCACCCCCACTTCACGAATGATTTTGATCGAGATGTCGCGCATCTTTTGGTATTCACGATCAGTCAGGGTTACGGCCGGGGCCACCGTGATGGCGTCGCCGGTGTGGACGCCGACCGGATCAAAGTTTTCGATCGAACACAGTGCGATGACATTGTCGGCGCTGTCGCGCATCATCTCAAATTCGTATTCTTTCCATCCCAGGATGGACTCTTCCAACAGGACTTCGGAGGTTGGTGAGTATTGGATGCCCGCACCTGCGATGCGATGCAGATCGGCTTCGTTATAGGCCATCCCAGAGCCCAGACCACCCATGGTGAACGATGGGCGGACAACCATCGGGTACCCGAGTTCTTTGGCGGCTTCAACGGCTTGGTCCATGGTGTGGACGATGACCGAGCGGGCAGATTCAGCACCGCAACGTTCAACCACACCCTTGAACGCTTCACGGTCTTCGCCCAGTTCGATGGCAGCGATATTGGCGCCGATGAGTTCGACATTATATTTTTCTAATACCCCGGCTTCATCCAGTTGGATGGCGGTGTTCAACGCGGTTTGGCCGCCCAGTGTCGGCAGGATCGCATCGGGGCGTTCGGCTGCAATGATTTTTTCTACGACGTCGGCGGTGATGGGCTCCACGTAGGTGGCATCTGCCATTTCTGGGTCGGTCATGATGGTGGCGGGGTTGGAGTTCACCAACACTACGCGCAGGCCTTCGTCTTTCAAGACCCGGATGGCTTGGGTTCCTGAGTAGTCGAATTCGGCGGCCTGGCCGATGACGATGGGGCCGGAGCCAATGACTAATACGGAGCTGAGATCGGTGCGTTTTGGCATGGTCTAGTTTTTCCTTCGTCTTATTTTCCGGTGGCCATCAGCGTCACGAAGTGGTCAAAGACCGGATGCGCTTCGTCGATTGCTAGAGCAACGTTTTCGGGGTAATACTGCACGGTCACGACTGGGAGCCGGTCGGCTTGGAGTGCTTCGACCGATTGGTCGTTCAGGCTGTACTGGGTCACGGCGATGTCCCCGTAGGCGGCGTTGGGTGCCGGGTGGGTGCCCAGTGGCGCGTTGACGGCGTATGCGTGGTTTTGTGCGGTGATCAGGCTCTGGCCGGTTGCCACATCGTAGACCGGCTGATTTGGTCCGCGTTGTGCCTGGGGTAGCAGTGTTGTTTCATAGCCCAGTGCCAGCCCAATAATCTGGTGGCCTAATCCAATGCCCAGCAGTGGGGTGTTGGAATCCAGGAGGGCTTTCGCCAGGGCGATCTGTTCGGTGGCATCGGCTGGGTTGCCTGGCCCGGAAGACAGTACGACACCATCAACCTGTGCTGCTGTGAGGTCTTGGGTTGTGGTGGTCGCTGGCATGACGTGGACGGTGATGCCGCGTTCTACCAGCTGGTTGATGGTCGCGCGTCGAACCCCCAGGTCGATGAGGGCAACGGTGGCTCGCGGGTTTTCGGCGGTGACAGTGTAGGTGGTGTCGGTGCTGACCGTATCGAGCAGTTGCGGCGTGGTGGCGGGTTGCCATTGCTGGACTTTGTCGACCAGTTGCGCATCAGGTGCTGCCGCGTCAGCACCGGTAAAGATGCCGGCGGCAACCTGGCCCAGTCCGGTCAGGTGGCGGGTCAGTGCGCGGGTGTCAATGCCCGCGATGCCCACAACCTGGGCTTGCTGCAGGTCGGTATCTAGGGCGCGTTCGGCTTGCCAGTTTGAGTGCAGTCGTGCTGGATCGCGGACCACGACTCCGCGTGGCCAGTAGCTGGTGGATTCGGCGTCGGCGTCGTTGACACCCACGTTACCGATATGCGGGAAGGTAAATACCATGATGGTGTCCGCGTTGGAGGGGTTGGTCAGACTGTGCTGGTAGCCGGTCATGGTCGTGTCGAATATCAGCTGGCCATAGGCGGTGCCGGTTGCTGCATAGGGTGTGCCGGCGTAGATGGTGCCATCTGCCAGGACGAGTTTGGCTGATGCGCTCATGCTGTCTGCCTTCCGTTGGTGAGTGTGTCAAGTGCGGTGTGGAGGTGTTGGTGGTCCGTGATGGATGCGGTGCGCAGTCCGGTGGTCACTTCAAGGTCCGCCAGCTGCCAGGTGATGGCCAGAATGCCATCTTTTTCGACGAATTTTCCGGCGATGCCTGACACGGTGGCTACCCCGGTGATATCGGTTGCGGGGATGTAGAGATTTGGTTCGCCTTCGCGTAGCAGGACGACACCGCTGGCGTCGTGAACTTCGATTCGGGCGTGGCTGCGATTGCCGAGCCGGTGGGCGGTAACGCGTTCTAACAGTTCTTGACCCAGCACGGTGGAGATGTAGGTGCCTTCGACCGCGATCGTCGGTTGCTGCTGCAGCAGTGCTGCTGGGACTTCGGGTGGTGCGGGCACATAGTGTTGGCGTTTGGTGCGGTTACGTCGCCCGATGAAGATCCCCAGCAGTATTAATACGAGGATGATCCCGGTCAGGGATACGGTAAATGTTGTCTCGTCCAAGTTTGGGATTTTCCTAATCAGCTGTGTCGATACGGGGTCGCGAGGTGGGCATCGGCGACGACGCGATGTCCGCGGTAGAACACGTCGGTGACCTGCCCGGACAGTTCCATGCCCTTAAACGGGGTGTTAGCGGATTTGGAAGCGTGTTCGGTGGGTGTGACCACAAAGGTGTGGGTCGGATCGTAGACGGTGATATTGGCGGCTGCGCCTTCGACCAGACCGCCGGTCTCGGTGAGTTGGCCTTGGTCTGGGTGCCGGTAAATCGCGGCCGGATTCGCGGACATGACCCGAGCGACACCGTGCCAGTCCAACAGGCCGGTGTCGACCATGGTGTGTTGGATGACCGGTAGCGCGGTTTCTAAGCCGGTCATGCCCATGGCGGCCACAACCCACTCGCATTGTTTGGTTTCTTCGGTGTGTGGTGCGTGGTCGGTACCGACCGTGTCGATTGTGCCGTCGGCTAGACCTGCCCGCAGGGCGCGAACGTCAGAGTCTTTGCGCAGCGGCGGGTTGACTTTATACACCGGGTCATAGGTTTTGACGTAGTCCTCGGTGAGCAACAGGTGGTGCGGGGTGACTTCTGCGGTGACGTTAATGCCTTGAGATTTTGCCCAGCGGATCAGTTCGACCGAGCCTGCGGTAGAGACGTGACAGATGTGGACCCGGGATTCGACGTGTTGTGCCAGCAGGACGTCGCGGGCGATGATGGATTCTTCGGCAACGGCCGGCCAGCCGGCCAACCCCAATTCGGAGGAGAGCGCTGATTCATTCATCTGGGCGCCTTCGGTAAGCCGGGGCTCTTGGGCGTGCTGGGCAATGAATCCGTCAAAAGATTTCACGTACTCTAATGCGCGGCGCATCAACACCGGGTCCCAAACGCACATGCCGTCGTCGGAGAACATGGTGACGTTGGCAGTCGAGTCGTGCATGGCGGATATTTCTGCCAGCTTTTCTCCGGCCAGTCCCACGGTGACCGCGCCAACCGGGTAGACGTCGGCCCATCCGGAGGCTTTGCCAAGCCGGTGGACTTGTTCTACGACGCCGGCGGTATCGGCGACCGGGTTGGAGTTGGCCATGGCGTGCACGGCGGTGAAGCCACCCTTGGCGGCCGCACGAGTTCCTGTTTCGACGGTTTCAGCATCGTCGCTGCCGGGTTCGCGCAGGTGGGTGTGCAAATCCACCAGACCTGGGAGCACAATTTTTCCGGTGGCATCAATGATGTCTGCGCCGTCTGCGGTGATATTGGGGCCCAGTTGGGCTATGTTGCCGTTGGCGTCGATGGCCACATCGGTTTGGTGTCCATCGGGCGTGGTCCCACCGGTTATCACATAAGAAATCGTCATGGTTTGGCCTTTCAGTGCCCTGGTTGTCCTGCTAAGAGCAGGTAGAGGACTGCCATCCGGACGGAGACGCCGTTGGCAACTTGTTCAAGTGCAGTGTTTTGCGTTGAGTCTGCTGCGGTCGCAGAGATTTCGAGGCCGCGATTCATCGGGCCTGGATGCATGATTAACGTGGGGGTGCCCGCGATGGTCTTGTAGCGGTCATTGGTCAGTCCCCAGCCACGAGTGTATTCGGCGGTTGATGGGAAGAACGCGCCGGCCATCCGCTCGGCTTGGACCCGTAGCATCATGATGGCATCTGGGCGTTGAGCCAAGAGTCCGTCGAGATCATAGTTGACGTCTACCGGCCAGGTTTTGACACCCACCGGCATCAAGGTCGGCGGCCCCGACAGGGTGACTTTGGCTCCCAGGGTGTGCAGTAGCCACACGTTGGAGCGTGCTACCCGCGAGTGTAAGATGTCGCCCACCACCACGACGTGGGTGCCGCTGAGATCTTTTCCGGTCGAGTGTTGACCGTGGAGCCGATGACGCAGGGTAAATGCATCCAGCAGGGCTTGGGTGGGGTGTTCGTGGGTGCCGTCCCCGGCGTTAATGACGGCCGATGAGGACCATCCGAAGTTTGCCAGCTGTTGTGCAGCACCCGAAGCCCAGTGCCGCATGACGATGGCATCGCCACCAATGGCTTCCAGCGTTTGGACGGTATCTTTGAGCGATTCGCCTTTAGACACGGAGGAGGTTTTGGCCGCGAAGTTCAAAACATCAGCTGAGAGCCGTTTGGCTGCGGCTTCAAATGATGTGCGGGTACGGGTGGAGTCTTCGAAGAATAGGTTGACGACGGTTTGGCCGCGCAGGGTGGGTAATTTTTTGATGGAACGGTCTGAGACGGAGGCCATTTCTTGGGCCGTGTCCAAGATGGCCATGGCGTTGTCATAAGACAGGTCTCGGGTGGCTAGCAGGTGGCGCACTAGTCGATCACATCCACGATTTGTACTTGATCGGAGGTGTAGTGTTCGTCGTCGCCGTCGATTTCGGCCAACTGCACGCGTACATGTTCCGAGGATGCGGTGGGCAGATTTTTGCCTACGTAGTCGGCGCGCAGGGGTAGTTGGCGGTGTCCTCGATCCACGAGAACCGCTAGCCGTACGGCTCGCGGACGACCAACGGCTGATAGGGCATCGAGTGCGGCGCGAATGGTCCGGCCGGAATATAGTACGTCGTCCACCAGGACGACCACCGCGTCGTCAATCCCGGCGGGCGGGATGATGGTCGAGGCGGGGACCCGTGATCCGGCACGGTCTAGGTCGTCACGGTACAGGGTGATGTCGAGTTGGCCGGTGCGTTCTTCGATCCGAAAATCTGGTTCGATCTCTGCCAGTTTTGCGGCCAGCCGGTTGGCCAGTGGTACGCCCCGGCGAGGTATGCCCAGTACCATCAGATGGTCAATACCGCGGTTGCCCTCTAGGATCTCGTGGGCGATGCGTGTGAGCACGCGTTGGATATCGGATTCAGACATCACGGTGCGGATTTTTTGCACGGCTTCGTGAACCACTGCTCTCTCCTTTCCCGCCTCACAGGACGGATTTTAAAGGATCTGCGGGATACGTGGTGTTCCCGTCAGTTTCACTCGATGTAACTGTAGCACCGGTTGGGTCAACCACAGTATCTTTTACAGGAACAGGGTGGGTTTAAGTTCCTGGAGTCGACCAAGCACGCCGTTGACGTATACCGGTGAGTCATCGTTGGAGTATTCACGTGCCATGTTGACGGCTTCGTTGACCGCTGCGCCGTCGGGCATTTCGGTGTTGAATAGGAGTTCCCAGGCTCCGAGTCGCAGGATCGATTTATCCATGGCGAGCATACGTTCCATGGTCCAACCATGGGCGTATTGGCTCAGGAGTTCATCAATTTGCTCTTGATGGGTGATGACTCCATCAACGATGCTGGTGGTGTAAGGGTTGATGGTCTGGTCGGTGAAGTCGCGACGGCGTTGGAGTGCTGCCAACGGGGTGGTTTTGCGATGTTCGGCTTCAAATAGGATTTCGAGGGCACGGCGTCGGGCCCTGCCGCGGGCACCGATTTTTCGTGGCTGGTCTTTAGCGTTTTTAGACAATGTAATGATGCTCCGTGCCAGCGATTACTCGGTGGCCCGTCCTTGGTATTCACCGTTCTTGGTGTCGACACGAACTTTCGTGCCTTCATCAATAAACAGTGGTACCTGAATTTCCAGACCGGTTTCTACGGTTGCCGGTTTGGTTCCACCGGAGGAGCGGTCTCCTTGGAGTCCTGGTTCGGTATAGGTGACCTCTAAGGTCACGGTTGCTGGCAGTTCTAAATACAGCGGGGTGCCATCGGAGATCGCAATCTGCGCGTTTTCGTTTTCGAGCAGGAAATTCGCGGCATCACCAACCACGCTGGATGGCACGATGATTTGGTCGAAGGTGGCCAGATCCATGAACACAAAGTCATCGCCGTCGCGATATAGGTACTGGTATTCCGAACGGTCCACCGTGGCAAATTCGAGTTTCGCACCAGCATTCCAGGTCTTATCCACAATTTTGTTGGAGGTCAGGTTTTTGATTTTGGTGCGGACAAACGCACCACCTTTTCCTGGTTTTACGTGCTGGAATTCTTGGACCTGCCAGAGTTGGCCATCGACAACGAGGACCGAACCGTTTTTTATTTCATTACTGGTGAGCATTACCATGTGGCGTTTTCTCCGTATAGAGGTTTGAGGAATAGGTGTATATTCTGGCAGATTCCAGGCGCGGTCGCATAACCCGACCTGAAACCAGTGTAGACGACCGCCAGGCGTTGCGGTGCGTTAGTCCGCAATCTCTTGGTACGCGGCAAAGAGTAGCGATTCGTCGGGTACGTCATAGATGACCGGTGCGCCTTGCGCTTCCAGCAGGACGAATCGAAGTTGTTCACCACGATTTTTCTTGTCCCGCCGAATACCGTCAAGCAGGGCAGCCCACCGGTCCCCCGGGTATGTGGTGGGTAGCCCGATACCGTCAAGAATGCGTTTGTGACGTTCCACGGTGGCATCGTCGAGACGACCAACCGAGCGGGCCAGTTCGGCGGCAAAGACCATTCCCACGGCCACGGCTGCGCCGTGCCGGTATTGGTAGCGTTCTGCCAGTTCGATGGCGTGGCCCAGGGTGTGCCCGTAATTGAGCATCTGTCGCAGATCGGTTTCTTTAAAGTCTTTGCCCACGATGTCGGCTTTGACTTGGATTGCTCGTTCGATGAGTTCACGCAAGACCGGGGCATGTGGGTTGGTGACTTGCGAGATGTTTTCCTCAAGGAGGCTCAGGATGTTCTCGTCGGCGATGAAACCACATTTGACGACTTCTGCTAGCCCGGAGATCAGCTCGTTTTTGGGTAGGGTCAGGAGCGTGTCTAGGTCCGCCAGTACGCCGGCCGGTGGGTGGAAGGAGCCAACCAGGTTTTTTCCTTCGGCCGTGTTGATGCCGGTTTTACCGCCGACCGACGCGTCGACCATGCCCAGCAGGGTGGTGGGCATGTGCACGACACGGACGCCACGTAACCAGGTGGCAGCCACGAAACCGGCCAGATCGGAGACTGCTCCCCCGCCAACCGAGACAATAGCATCGGAGCGGGTGAAGTCGCTTTGGCCTAGGACTTGCCAGCAGAACGATGCGACTTCAATGTGTTTGCCTTCTTCAGAGTCCGGGATCTCCACCAGGATGGCGTTGTATCCGGCCTCATCGAGGGCTGATTTTACGACGTCGCCGGTGGCGCGCAGGGCGCGTGGCAAGATGATGGCAACCCGGTGCGGTTGGGGTCCCAAAATATTGGGGAGCTTTGCGAGCAGACCACGGCCGATCACCACGTCGTAGCCGCCGTTGACTTCATTTTCGAAGCCACCGGAAACTTGAATCGTAGTGGGCTGGTCCTCGTTGTCGGCTGGTGTGTTTTCAGTCATAGCTGCGGTCATATTCCTTGCCAAATATTGTTGGTATCCCTGGATGATCTTAGTTGCCACGTCGTCAACGTCCAGTCCAGTGGTGTCGATTGTGCTGTGCGCGGCTTCTTTAAAGTGGTCCAGGCGTTCGGTACGAATTCGTGACCAATTGGTGCTTGCATCCCCGTCCAGGACTGGGCGATTACTCGCGTCGCCCAGTCGGTCCAGGGCCTGTTCTTCGCTGACATCCAAGAAAACTACGTAACCACGATCACGGATAATTTCGCGATTAGCGGCTCGAATGACTGCCCCGCCGCCCAGTGAGACGACACCGAGGTTGTCGTGTGCTAGGGCGTCGGCAATGACGGTCTGTTCTTGATTTCGGAACTCGGTTTCACCATTTTTGATGAAGTACTCACGGATGACACCGTGGCGGCGTACGAACAGGTGGTCCGTATCCGTGTATGGAATTTCGAGGCGTTGTGCCAAATGTTGGCCCACCGTGGATTTTCCTGAACCCATGGGGCCAACCAGGATGACTGGTGTGGAATGAGCTTGCATGGTTACAGCGGGTCACCCAGGTGATCCTCATGGCCTTGCTCGGATTCGGGTTCTGGTAGTGGTTCGATGGCGGCAATAAAGTTGGCCATATTGCGTTGGGTCTCGATGACTGAATCGCCACCAAATTTTTCAAGCACTTCACCGGCAACAACCAGCGCAACCATGGCTTCGGCAACCACACCCGATGCGGGGACCGCCGTGACATCAGAACGCTGGTGGTGCGCTTTGGTGGGCTGTCCGGTTGCCACATCCACGGTTTGCAGAGCGCGCGGCACGGTGGCGATGGGTTTCATGGCTACGCGAACACGAATGGGCTCACCGGTGGACATGCCGGCTTCGATACCGCCAGCCCGCTGGGTAGTGCGTGACACGGTACCGTCAGGATTCCGCACGATGGCATCGTGGGCGTCGGAACCAACCCGCGTAGCAACGTCGAAACCGTCACCGATTTCAACCCCCTTCATCGCTTGGATTCCCATGAGTGCACCGGCGAGTTTGGAGTCGAGACGTCGATCCCAGTGAATGTGGGAGCCTAATCCCACGGGCGCATTATGTACCAGAACTTCGACGACGCCGCCCAGGGTCTCCCCCGCTTTTTTGGTGGCGTCAACTTCGGTGACCATCTTTGCGGACACCTCTGGGTCGATGCAGCGCAGCGGGTCGGCGTCTAAGGTTTCAACGTCGTCAGCCGTGGGGAGTGTATAGCCGTCTGCTACTGCTACCTCGCCCATCCGTACGGTATGCGACACCGTAGTGATCCCAAGTTGAGCCAGGAAGTGTTGGGCCACGCGCCCGAGGGCAACACGGGTTGCTGTTTCACGTGCGGAGGCGCGTTCCAGCAGTGGCCGTGCTTCATCAAAACCAAATTTTTGCATGCCGGCCATATCCGCGTGGCCGGGGCGCGGGCGGGTCAGTTTAGCGTTGCGCGCTAGGCCTTCGATTTCTGCCGGATCGACCGGATCCGGGTTCATGACCTTTTCCCATTTCGGCCATTCGGTGTTGGCAATGTGAATCGCCACCGGGGACCCCAGTGTGACACCGTGCCGGACACCGGAAATAATGGTCACTTCGTCTTTTTCGAACTTCATTCGCGCGCCACGGCCATAGCCGAGACGACGTCGTAGTAAAGCCTCTTGGATATCGGCTGTGGTGATTTCAATACCTGCCGGCAGGCCTTCAATAATTCCTACAAGTCCGGAGCCGTGAGACTCTCCTGCTGTTAACCAACGCATCATACGCCCGATTCTTTCATGTTCAGCGCAGGTGCGCCTGATTCATAACGATGTTTGTCCATTGGCCGTGCACTTAGGCATGTTCTAAGCCCAGTGCCTCCGCCATATATTGTGTTGCAGTGTTCCAATCAATGTCACCGTGGTGCTCAAGCAGTTTTTCGGTGAACAGTTTGGCTTGTTCGACTCCCTGGTACAGCAGCATGTCGAGTCCCGAAGCGACATCTGCACCGGTGGCTTTCCACGCGGAGGCCAAGTCGGTGGGCCAGGGATCATATATTACGTCCAGCAATGGTGGGAGCTGTTCGCCGGATAGCCGTGTTGCTAAACCGTCAGCGGAGTGCGCGGGTAACGTAGCCACCACTGCCTGGTGTGCCGGCGCAGCTGCGGGAAAATCCTCCAGTAGCTGCACTTCCGCGGCGAGACCGAATCGTTGTGCCACGGCAACAACGTCGTGGGCTCGCTGCGGGTTTCGCACGTACAGCACAACTCGTTCGAGTCCCATCTCAGCGGCCGCAGCTACTGCTGCTGTTGCAGTTCCGCCAGCGCCCAGGACACCCATGGTTCCGCCACCGTCTGCTTCAAAGCCTGCTTGAATTAAGGCTCGCCGTACACCTTCAACATCTGTATTATAGCCGTGCGCCTGGCCGTGCTGATCAAAGACAATGGTGTTAAGTACGCCCAAGTCAGCAACGAGTTTGGAGACTCGGGCCATATGCGGCACCATGACTGATTTAAGTGGCATGGTGACGGAGAAGCCGGCCAACTGCTGTGTCGAACCGTACCGTTGCTCCAGAGACTCCATGAACGCGTCGGCCTGGGCTTCAGCAAGTTCGATGCGTTCATAGGTTATCGGCGCGTTAAGGTACCGGTACGCGGCCCGGTGGATACCGGGAGATTTTGAATGAGCGATGGGTGAGCCGAGCACGGCAGCCCAAAATACTTGTTCAGTCATGTTCCTGTTCTTTACCTAATCGCGGCCGCAGATATCCGGGTTGTCATCACAGTACGCGCGATATTCTTGTTGATATTCGCTGTGTTGTTCGTACGTTGTGGAGAACTTGGTTTCGCCGGTCTCGATATTTGTGGTGATCCAGTAATAGTAGTCCGAGTCTTCGGGTTCTGCGGCAGCATCGAGTGCTGCAATGGAGGGCGCACCGATTGGTCCGGGTGGTAACCCTGGGTGGGCGTACGTGTTGTACTCATTGGAAGCATCCTGGCGATCTTCGGCGGTGAACTGCAGCTGGCGGATGCCCAGACCGTAAATAACGGTGGCGTCGATTTGGAGGTAGCCGTTCGTTTGCTCATTCGTGCTATCGAGTCGATTTTCAATAATGCCGGCAACCAGGGCGTAGTCTTCCGGCAGCGCTTCGGCTTCCACAATGGAGGCGATAGTTACCAAGCGATGCTGTTGTTCTTCATCCGTAATTTCCAACCGTTCGAACTCATCCATGGTCGGTTCGATCATCTCTGTCAGGATTTCGTCAATTGAAGCGTCCATCGGGAAGTGGTACTCACCAACCGCGATGTAGCCCTCAAGCGTTGTTGCATCATCGGGTAGGTCAAAGTTCGCGGGGTCGGCGGCGTCTTCAATTTCTTCAATGTCGTATCCGGTTTGTTCTGCGATATTTTCATAGACATCGTCAATTCGATGTCCAGAATTCACGTGCACATAGTTTTGACCTGGCACACCAACACGCAGCAGTACTTTTGCGGCCTCTCGGGCAGGCATTTGGTACCGGAGTGTATATTCGCCGGGTTGAATTTCAGCAGACGTGCCGGCGGCCTCGACGGCGTCCCGGAATGCTCGTGTTGAAGCCACAATGTCTTCTTCAACCAGTCGATTTCCAATGATGATGGCGCCTTCGCCCGGGTTGACTTCGAACGCGAGTTCCTGACCGCCGGGTCCTGGGTAGTCTTTGTTATTCCAGCCCACCAGCTGTCCGACGCCGATCCCGACAATGGCTAAGAGGCCCAGAAATACAGCAAAACTAGTCAGCATCACAATGGTGCGGCGACGTTTCCGAATCTTGCGAGTTTTCAGTTCTTCCTCATCGATTTCTGGAAGATCAGCATTGCCGTTGGCTACCAGCATGTACCCAAGCGGGTTCACTTCCGCGTTATCATCAACAGTTTCGCCGTTGAGATCTTGTGGATCCTCTATCGGGAGATCGGGGTAGTCTCGAGTGTCTTCTGGAAGTGCCGATAGCCCGTTTTCGGGGGCTTGGCGTTCGGCCTCTTGGTTGGAGTCTTTGGTTGGTTCGGAATATTTTTTGGGTCGCTGGGGTATGTCTTGCAGTCCCCCGGGTCCATCTGCCGCCAGTGGCTGGGGTGTAAGGTTTTCCTCCGGTCGTTCCGGCTGAGTCGCATCTGCAGTTAATGCTGCGTCTGCTTCTGACGGTTCTGGGTACTGGTCCCCTGTGCCGGGTGTGGTGTCCTGCCGGGCACGCTCATATTCGCGTCGTTCACGGCGCGACATGAACTGTGGCACGGAAGGTTCGTCTGGCAGCTGCTTATCCGTCAAGTTCTTCCTCCCGCTCAGGTGAGACGAGGATGCCTGTCTTCGCACCGGTGTTGTTTTCTAGCATCATGGCGTGTTCCAAGATAGCTACGGCCGCCAATTGATCAATGACAGATCGCTGTTGGCGCGAAGAGACGCCAGCTTGGTGAAGTTTTTGGGAGGCACTCACGGTAGAGAGTCGTTCGTCGATGAGCCGAACTTGGGTTTCAAGCCCAGCTTCAGCTAGGAGCTTTGCCAGCTGTTGTGCAAACAGATGTGCGTCGGCCGTTGAGGCAGTTTTCTTCCCCTTCAAATTGATAGGGTCACCAACATACACTCGCACTGCCCGACGTTCAATGGCTTCTTCAACGATCCTGTGCACGTCACGAAGATTCGTTAGATCTCTCGTCAGGGTCTCTACCGGAGTTGCCAGAATACCGGCCGGATCGGTTGCTGCCAGCCCCACCCGGGCTCGGCCTACATCGACGCCAAGACGAGTGCCGTTCACCGGCTCGTTGTCATTCATACTTGTCATTGAAAAGTTCTAATCAGCGTGTCATGTCCATGTTCAATTATGCCTGTTCGACTGCTTGACGAATGGCGGCCAGTGCGTCGTCAGTCTTTGTGGCATCTTGTCCGCCGCCTTGGGCGAGGTCAGGTTTGCCGCCGCCACCGCCGCCCAGCACTTGCGAGGCGGCTTTGACCAGGTTCCCGGCTTTCAGACCTAGCGACTGTGCGCCATCGTTGACGGCTATGACCACGAGTGGTCGGCCGTTTGCGGTTCCGACCATGCCAACCACAATATGCTGGTTTCCGGCTTTTGTCAGTCGGTCTCGCAGGTCTAACACAGTGGAACGTAGATCGTCGGCGCTGGTGACCGCACCCATGTTATGTGCTAGCAGGGTGATATCCCCAACAGTTTCGGCGTTCTCGACGAGCTGGCCAGCTTGTGCCAGCATTTGCTGGGCTCTGAGCTGTGCGAGCTCTTTTTCAACTTCGCGAAGCTTGTTGAGGGTTTGTTCCACACGACCTGGAATATCAGCCGTCGGTGCTTTCAGCATGGCCGACAGCTGGTTAACCAGCGTTCGTTCCGCAGCAAAATGTTCAAATGCGTCGAGACCGACCAGTGCTTCGACCCTCCGGTTACCGGAACCAACGGACTGCTCATTGAGTAAGGCCAACGTACCGATTTCTGCGGTTGAGGACACGTGGGTTCCACCGCACAGTTCACGAGACCATGCGCCGTCGATTTCTACGACACGCACCCGGTCACCGTATTTTTCACCAAAAAGACTCATGGCCCCCATGGCTTGTGCCTCACGAAGACTGGTTTCCATGGTTTGGACAGTAAAGTTGTCCCGAATAGCAATATTGGACAGCTCTTCAACTTCTTGGCGAGCAGCTTGCGATAACGCGTCTTGCCAAGCGAAGTCGAACCGCAGGTAGCCTTCTTTGTTATAAGATCCCGCTTGGACGGCTTCTGGTCCGAGGATCTGGTGCAATGCGGCGTGCACGATATGCGTGGCAGAGTGAGCTTTTTGCGCATCCAGTCGACGTTGTAGATCAATGGCTCCAACAGCCTGTGCGCCCGCTGGTGCTTCACCTTCACGAATGATGCCCCGGTGTACGGTCAGGCCTTTAATGGGTGACTGCACGTCGGTGACTTCGATGACGAAACCATCCCCGGTGATGAGTCCGGTGTCGGCGGCTTGGCCGCCGGCTTCCGCGTAAAACGGCGAGGCATCTAATACTATTTCGACTTCTTGGCCCTGTTCAGCATGGCCTGCGATTTGTCCGTCGATGAGTAACGATCGAATGGCGGATTGGGTGGTGTGTTCGGTATACCCGGTGAAGACGGTGTCTTCGCCCGCGTGGGCCTGGTAGTACAGGCTGGTATCAGCGTGTCCGGTCTTTTTGGCTTTGGCGTCTTTTCGTGCGCGTTCACGTTGTTCTTGCATGAGCTGCCGGAACTTATCCTGATCTACGCTGACGCCGGCTTCTTCAGCCATTTCCAGAGTCAGATCAATTGGGAAACCGTAGGTGTCATGCAGTTCAAATGCTGCGTTACCGGACAGCGCAGTGCCGGCCTGTTGAGCTTGAGCAACGGAAGATTCAAGACGTGTGGTCCCCGCCGCGATGGTGCGTAAGAATGCTCGCTCTTCGGCATAGGCAATACGGGAGATGCGTTCGAAGTTTTCTGCCACTTCAGGGTATGAGCCGCGCATGGCGTCACGTGAAATTGGCAAGAGTTCTGGTAGTACTGCGCTCGTGACCCCCATAAGACGCATGGCTCGAACCGCTCTGCGAATCAGTCGACGCAATACATAGCCGCCGCCTTCATTGCCCGGCACTACCCCATCGCTAATCAGCATCAGGGAAGAACGCACATGGTCGGCTATGTAACGCAGCCGCATGTCGTTGGCGAAGTTGGGGTCCGTGGGGTTTTCGCTGGAGGTATAGGTGACATTTGCCAGCTCAGCCGCGCGATCAAGCACTGGCCGGACTTGATCGGTCTCGTACATGTTTTCGACGTCTTGCAGAATCATGGCCAGGCGTTCCATGCCCAGACCCGTGTCGATGTTTTTATGCGCGAGCTCCCCGACGATATCGAAGTCTGCTTGGCTGCGTACATCCCCCAGCTGGTATTGCATGAAGACCAGGTTCCAGATTTCCAGGTATCGGGTGTCGTCGACCGCTGGGCCGCCGTCGATGCCGTATTCGGGTCCGCGATCATAAAAAATTTCAGAACACGGGCCACCCGGGCCGGGCTGACCGGTATGCCAATAGTTATCTTCTTTGCCGATGCGCTGAATACGTTCTTCTGGGATTCTTACAATATCTCGCCAGATCGCATAGGCTTCTTCATCTTCGTTATACACGGTGGCCCATAAACGGTCTGGGTCCAGCCCATACCCGCCATCGTTTTGAGGGGTGGTCAGTAATTCCCAGGCCATGGTGATGGCGCCCTCTTTGAAGTAATCACCAAATGAGAAGTTCCCTGCCATCTGGAAAAAGGTGCCGTGGCGAGCGGTTTTGCCAACTTCTTCAATATCGGCGGTTCGGATACATTTTTGTACGGAAACGGCGCGATCATACGGCGGGGTCTGCTGGCCCAAGAAATACGGGATAAAAGGCACCATGCCCGCAACGGTAAACAGCAATGAAGGGTCGGGTGAGACCAAGGACGCCGAAGGAACTACGGTGTGGTTCTTCTTTTCAAAGAAGGTATTCCAACGACGAGCAATTTCATGTGTTTGCATAACTGTTTTCCATCACAAGCTAGAAACTGGTGTCTTCACCAGTTTGGGTTCAAGTATTTTAAAGTCTTGTATTATTCGGGACGTTCTGCGGTCACCACGGTGACTTCGCCTTGCAGAGGTGTTACCTCGTCCAGATTTTCGACAACCGGGGGCATTTGGTCTGCCCGGCTGAGCACAGGAATTTGTTCGCGCACGGTGCTAAAGAAAGCTTTGGTAGATTCCACGAGGATACTCGCAGCACCTTCACCGATACTGCGTCCAATATTTTCTGGTGCCAATGATGTTCGCAGCGCGTGTTCTGCACGGATAGCTGCCTCATCGCGACCTTTGGAGAGTTTGGAGTGGCTGTACCATCCAATCGCCGCACCGACGCCCACAAGTAAAACTCGTTTCACAACCGCCGTCCCTTTCTGATTCGTAACCGTGCCTACTCTACCAATCTGGTGACCAGCCTGGTTTTTGAAGACATCCCTTTGTTGGTAAGACACCACCGGCCCGGGGTCTTGCCGAAAGCAAGTACCACCGAGCCGGGATTACTGTGTATAAATCTATACTTAGCGCGAGTAGTGCTCGACGACCAAGTTTTCTTGAATCGACACTGGGATGTCGGCGCGTTTTGGTTCACGAGCCAAAGTTGCGCGCAGTTTGTCAATTTCAACGTCCAGGTAGCCGGGTACATCCGGGAGGACTTCCTGGTGTGCACCAGTTGCTGCGATTTGGAATGGCACCATGGATTCGCTGCGTTCTGCAACGTGAATGAGCTGGCCTTCTTGCACTTGGAAGGATGGACGGTCCACACGTTGACCATCAACCAGAATGTGCTGGTGGACTACTAGCTGGCGGGCCTGTGCGATCGTGCGGGCAAAGCCAGCGCGTAACACGAGGGCGTCCAGACGAGATTCCAGCATTTCGACCAAGTTTTCACCGGCCAGACCCGAACGGCGGCGGGCTTCATTGAAGTAGCGCAGCATTTGGGCTTCACGAATGTTGTAAATAGCGCGCAGACGCTGTTTTTCTTTCAAACGAACCGAGTAGTCAGAGTCTGCACGACGACGTGCACGACCGTGCTGCCCTGGACCGTAGGGGCGGCGCTCCATGTATTTTTCTGCTTTTGGAGTGAGCGCGATACCGAGTGCGCGCGAGTGGCGCACGGTGCGGCGGGTACGTAGACCTTTAGCCATAATGTTGTGGCTTCCTTTTCTTGTCATGCGGTATTGCTTGGTTTTGTTATCACTTACAAGACAAGGTCGACTAACCATATTTGTCAGTGAATCCTGGCCTCTGATGTCAGTGTTTTCCAGAGAGCTGAGGGTTATACCGCCAACCGTCATTACTACCGTCATTACGTTGCCGTAGTTGACGTGCCAGACAAAGGGTTATTCTAGCAGAGCAGCTGGGGCTGACCTAATCTTCAGCTACTTCATCATTCGCTTGGGCCGGTGCCTCTGCTGGTGGCTGCGATTCGGTAGTTTTAGCTGGAGCTTGAGGTGGCACCGGCGGGGGTTCATTGCGCAAGATGGCACGCAACCGATCGACCCGCTGGGCTAACATCTGTTCCTGCCCATTGTTGGTTGGGTGGTAATACTCACGGCCGAGGAGTTCATCGGGTAAATATTGCTGGTCCACAATGGAGTGTTGGTAGGCATGTGGGTATTTGTAGCCGGCCCCGTGCCCGAGTGCTTTGGCACCGGCGTAATGTGAATCCCGCATGGCTTTCGGCACAACCCCTGCCCGGCCGGCCTGGACATCAGCCATGGCTAGATTTATGCCGTCGTAGGCTGCATTGGATTTCGGTGCAGTGGCCAAGTGCACGACTGCCTGGGCTAAGGGTATTCGACCTTCTGGCATTCCGATGAGTTGGACAGCTTGGGCAGCTGCAATCGCTGATTGCAGCGCAGTCGGATCTGCCATGCCAATATCTTCAGATGCGTGCACGATGAGGCGTCGGGCGATATAGCGGGGGTCCTCACCGGCATGGATCATCCGAGCCAGATAGTGCAGTGCCGCGTCTACGTCAGAGCCGCGAATAGATTTGATGAACGCGGAAATAACGTCATAGTGCTGGTCGCCGTCTTTGTCGTAGCGTAAGACTGCCTGGTCCATGGCCTGGGCAGCATGTTCAATCGTAATCCGGGAAGGCTGATCTTCAGGCGTGTTTTGGTCCAGGCTGACCCCGGCCGCTGCTTCAAGGGTCGTCAAAGCGCGTCGAGCGTCGCCTTGCGCCATCCGAATCAAATAGTCGCGGGCGTCTTCTTCAAGTTCTACGGTGTTGTTCAGGCCTCGTTCATCCGTGATAGCACGGTCAATCAGCTGGGCGATATCCTCGTCGGAGAGGGGCTCCAGAGTAAGCATGAGCGAACGCGAAAGTAACGGCGAAATCACAGAAAACGAGGGGTTTTCGGTGGTGGCGGCGACTAGCACCACCCAGCGGTTTTCCACTCCCGGGAGCAGGGCATCCTGTTGTGCCTTATTGAAGCGGTGGATTTCATCGAGAAATAAGATGGTGGTGCGCCCGTACAGGTCGCGATTATCGAGCGCCTGGTCCATGACGCGTCGGACGTCTTTTACCCCGGCAGAAATCGCTGATAGCTCCACGAACTTTCGGCTTGGTGCCTGTGAGATGACGTGGGCGAGCGTCGTTTTTCCGGTCCCGGGTGGACCATACAACATGATCGACGACGGTCCCACAGAACTGGGACCTTGGGTTTCGGTGAGTTTACGCAAGGGCGATCCGGGGGTCAGCAGGTGCTGCTGGCCTACGATTTCGTCCAGGGTGCGCGGACGCATCCGCACTGCCAGCGGTGCTGCCGCGGAGGCTTGAGGCCCGGCACCAGTCTGGTCGTATTCGTCGTCTTGGGCCGAGGAGAATAAATCTTGCACAGCCCTACTCTAGTGATTGTGCGGGCAATGCGATATCTGGGACTACACTTGGGGCTATGCGTGCAGTGATTCAAGTTGCGTCATCAGCCAGTGTGAGTATCGACGGACGGGTGGTCAGCGAACTTCCTCGTCCGGGACTTATCGTCTTATTAGGTGTCCACGTGGACGACGCCGAGGCGCAGGCGGATGCGTTGGTACAGAAGATTGTTCATCTGCGAATTTTAGGTGATGAACAGTCGGCGCTGGAGCTTGGTGCCCCGGTGTTGGTTGTTTCGCAGTTCACTCTAAATGCCGATGTGCGCAAGGGGCGTCGCCCGTCGTGGACCAAAGCGGCACGTCCGGAACAATCCGAACCGTTGTATGAATATTTTGTTGGGCAACTACGACAACAGGGGCTTGAGGTTTCAACCGGTGAGTTTGGGGCCATGATGGATGTGGCCCTGGTAAATTCTGGCCCATTCACCTTGGTCTTGGACTCTGATGAGTTAGCGGCACCTCGCAGGGCAAAATAACACCAGACTCGGCCCTCAGGATGGCTGCTTAGGCTCGCTGAGTGCTGCTGGTTCACGAATCAGCCCGGCGAACAGCCAGTAGGTGATTCCGGCGCCTAATAGGCTCACGATCGGTACCGCCACAACAGCAGCCGCGGTGTCCCGTAAGAATAAGACGATCATCGTCGTCATAATCCCAACGGTGATCAGCCACCCTGTATTTGCGTGATTTGCGTCGGTGTTGCCGCGGTAATGGATAATAAGCCCGAGTGCACTGGCGATGAACAGTAGTCCCCCGCCAAGCCACCATCCCTGGGGCGTTTCGAGCAGACCGACGGTCACCGAGAACAGGCCGCACAGTACGGCATAGCACACGACTAATTTTCGGATCATTATTGTGGACATGGGTGTCCAGGATAACGAAACACCGGCCGATACGCGATGGTCCGGCCGGTGTTTTTGTTTTCAGTGTTTAGGCGTTGGTGCGCTGGATCTGGTCCTCTTCGTCCTCTTCTGGCACGTAGTCGACACCGGTTTCGGCCCGCTGTTCGTCCGTGATTGGCGTTGGCGCATCCGTGAGTGGATCGTGACCGTTACCGGTCTTCGGGAAGGCAATGACTTCACGAATCGAATCTGTGCCAGCTAATAATGCGATGATCCGGTCCCAGCCGAAGGCAATCCCGCCGTGTGGTGGAGCCCCATACTGGAACGCATCGAGTAAGAAACCAAATTTTTCTTGGGCGTCTTCATCGGAAATACCCATGATATTGAAGACGCGTTTTTGAACGTCCTGGTTGTGGATACGGATAGATCCACCGCCGATTTCGTTCCCGTTGGCAACGATGTCATAGGCATATGCGAGTGCGTCCCCGGGGTTGGTGTCGAAGGTGTCCATGAACTCTGGTTTCGGTGAGGTAAATGCGTGGTGCACCGCGGTCCATGCGCCGTCTCCGATGGCGACGTCGCCTTCAGCTTCGGCTGCTGCTGCAGACTCAAACATCGGAGCGTCCACGACCCACACAAAGGCCCAGTCTTGTTCTTTGGCTGGGACCTCGGAGTTCGGTTTGATCAGGCCGGTACGGTGCGCGATTTCGACGCGTGCTGCACCAAGTAGTGCACGAGAATCGGATGGCTTGCCAGCGGCAAAGAAGATGGCGTCTCCGGGATTTGCTCCGACTGTAGTCGCCAGTTTTTCGCGTTCTTCTTCCGAAATATTGCGGGATACCGGGCCGGTGAGTTCACCATCTTCTTGGACCAGCACATAGGCTAGGCCGTGTGCGCCACGCTGTTTTGCCCATTCCTGCCAAGCATCGAGCTGACGGCGTGGTTGTGCGGCACCGCCTGGCATGACCACCGCACCGACATACTCGTTCTGGAACACGCGGAACGGCGTGTTTTTAAAGTATTCGGTCATATCGGTCAGTTCCAAACCAAAACGTAGGTCCGGTTTGTCTGTCCCGTATGTCTCCATGGCCTCGCGGTAGGTCATGCGCCGAATCGGGGTCTGCACTTCGACACCGATCAACTTCCAAATGGCCACCAACAGTTGTTCAGCCAGGGCGATGATGTCATCTTGTTCGACGAATGATGCTTCGATATCAAGTTGAGTAAATTCGGGCTGACGATCCGCCCGGAAGTCTTCGTCTCGATAGCAACGAGCGATCTGATAGTAGCGCTCAATGCCGCCAACCTGCAGCAACTGTTTGAAGAGCTGCGGTGATTGTGGCAGTGCGTACCAGGAGCCTGGGTCCAGACGTGCCGGTACAAGAAAGTCACGAGCACCTTCTGGTGTCGATCGTGTCAGTGTTGGGGTTTCGACCTCGATGAAGTCCTGATCTGCCAGGAGGTTTCGTGCTACCCGGTTGACTTCGGAACGCAGGCGCATAATGCGGGCTGGTTCTTCTCTGCGGAGATCCAGGTAACGGTGTGCCAAGCGGACTTCTTCGCCCACCTCAACATGCTCATCGAGCTGGAACGGCAATGGGGCTGAGGTGTTCAACACGGTGACGTCATTTGCGTGCAGTTCGACGGCGCCCGAAGCGATATTGGTGTTTTCGCTGCCTGAGGGGCGGGCTTTGACTTCAGCTGTGACCTGGAGGACATACTCGTTGCGCAGGTGATCGAATTGGGCTTCATCGTGCACCACAATTTGTGCGACACCGGAGGCGTCACGAAGGTCGATGAAGGCCACCCCACCGTGGTCACGGCGGCGAGCCACCCAGCCTGCTACGGTCACGGTTTGGCCAATGTGTTCGGCATTGAGTTTGCCGAGTTGATGGGTGCGAAGCACGTTGTGTTTCCCCTTTTGAGTTCTACGTGTTGACAAAAACTATGTGGTGTTGGTGGTTAGTCTACCGTCGAGCAGACTACTGGGCCGAGGAGTCTACTTTGACAATAGTTGGCTGCAGATCTTCTTCGGGAGGCATCCAGGTGAGTGGATCCGCGGGTACTTGGTCTCCAGAACGGATGTCTTTAATCTCATGAACCGCGTTATCAGAATTGTCATAGTTGCTAAACCAAACATATGGGATTCCTCGACGGTCAGCGTGACGAATTTGTTTGCCAAATTTCTCCGCCGCAGTCGCTACTTCGGTTTTGATCCCTCGGGACCGAAGTTTTTGAGCAATATCCTGCGCCGCTGACCAATCCTCATCTGAAGTCAGAGCAACATAGACCGCCGTAGGAACTTTTCGGCTGGTGTCCACCATGTTTTGTGAAAATATACGAGAGATCAGTCTTGTGACGCCGATGGATAAGCCAACCCCCGGGAAGGTACGTTTGCCTTTAGTTGCCAGGGCGTCGTATCGTCCGCCAGAACAAATGGAGCCCAGTTGTTCATGGCCCACCAGATGCGTTTCGTATACGGTGCCTGTGTAGTAGTCCAGGCCTCGTGCGATCGACAGGTCAGCCACCGCTGTTCCCGGTACCCGCTTATCCAGTTGATCGATAACTTCGGCCAACTCCTGCAAACCTTCTTCAAGCAGCTCATGTTCGACCCCGAGAGCACGAACCTGTTCTACAAACGAAGAGTCGTTGCCTCGAATTTGGGCTAAAGCCAACGCCAGTTTCGCTTGTTCTGGAGTTGCATCGACTTCTTCCTGAAGCCCTTCCGCAACTTTTTCTGGACCAATTTTCTCTAGCTTGTCGATGTTGCGTAATACTCCGGCGGTGTCTGAGAGTCCAATGCCTTGATAGAAGCCTTCTGCTAGTTTGCGATTATTAATGCGAATGACAAACTTACCGATTGGCAGCTTGGAAAGCGCTTCTGCCATGACCAAGGCGACATCAATATCATGACGAAAATCTAGCGTGCCGTCACCGATCACATCGATATCGGCCTGGGTGAACTCACGCGCACGACCTTCTTGTGGACGTTCACCCCGCCATACCTTTTGAATTTGATATCGGCGGAATGGGAAAGTTAGGTGCCCAGCATTTTCGGTGACGTAGCGGGCAAAAGGCACGGTCAGATCAAAGTGAAGAGCCAAACGAGAAGTGTCGGTTGGGTCTGGGGCATCAGTTTCATGGATGCGTGAGACCGTATAGACCTCTTTGTCGATTTCACCTTTGCGAAGCAGCGTTCCCAGAGTCTCCACCGCACGCGTCTCGATGTTCGAAAAACCGTGGAGTTCAAAGACTTCTGCCAGCGTGTTGAGCACATGGAGTTCAACGAGACGCTCTTGTGGCAGCCATTCGTGAAACCCGGATAGTGAAGTCTTACGGGACATATCGGTATATTCTCCAAAAGTTTTTCGTGAGTGTTGCAATGCGCAGACTGATGCCTGCTATTTAAAGTACTCTGCCATTGTATGCGTTTCGCGTAAGCTATCAGTGACCATCTCATAACAGTCATCCGATGGCTGACGGGATCTCCCCCTACGGAAGAAAGTTTTAGCGGTGACAACGAGTCAACAACCCGACGCCCCAAAACCAGCGGCTCCCAAACCAAGCATTATTACACCGGCCAAAGTAACCCCGGCGGCTCCGGTAGCCCCAACACCGGCTTACACCTCAAACATTGACGAAGCTAAGAAATTTGCTGAAGTTTCTGATGACGGTGTCGTAACCCTGGTTGACGGCGATGAAAGAATCGACGTGGGTCAAGTCCCTGAGGCGTCACAAGAAGATGCCCTAGCGTATTATGTTCGTAAATATGATGATGTCATGACCCAGCTGCAACTGTTGAAACAGCGCTTGGAGACAGATGCATCGAATCAAGAGTTGGAAAACACTTTAGACCAGATCGATAACAACATTACTGCTCGTCAGATGGTCGGCGACATGGCAAAAATGCGCGAGCAGTCTCGACAGCTCCGCAGCGATCTAGTCGAACGTCAGGCTGAGCAGCAGGCCCAGCGCGACAAGGCGATTGCTGAACAGCAGGCCGCGCGCGAAAAGATCGTGGCCGAAGCCGAGCAGGTTTCCGAACAAGATCCTGCCAAAACGCAATGGAAACAGTCCACTGCAAGTATGCGCGAACTTTTTGATCAATGGCGTACGCTGCAAAAATCGGGGCCTCGTTTACCACGTGCCACCGAGGATGCTCTCTGGAAGAGATTCCGCTCTGCCCGTAATACGTTTGAAAAGAACCGTCGGGCATTCTTTTCACAACTAGATGCCCGGAATGCCGAGGCAAAAAAGGTCAAAGAGGACCTTATTTCGCGGGCTGAGGCTTTGCAAAACTCGACCGATTGGGGTCCCACAACCCTGAAGTATCGTGACCTGATGGATGAGTGGAAGAAGTCACCGCGCGCTTCCCGCAAAGACGACGACGCACTGTGGGCACGTTTCCGTGCTGCCCAGGATGTCTTCTTCAAGGCCCGCGATGCTGCGAACGCTGAAGTAGATCGCGAATATGAGACCAATCTGAAGGCCAAAGAGCAGATCCTGCAGGACGCGGAACAACACCTGCCGTTCAAGAATATTGATACTGCCCGCAGTGTCATGAAAGATATTCGGGCCCGTTGGGATGAGGCAGGCCGGGTACCTCGCAAAGATATGAGCCGCATGGAGGCTGGTTTTAGCAAATTGGAACGTGCTCTAACAGAACTCGAAAATGAGCACTGGCGCAAGACCAATCCTGAGACCAAAGCGCGGACCCAATCCGCTGTGAGTCAGTTAGAAGATGCGATCGCCCAGCTGGAAGCAGATCTAGCTGCTGCCGAACGTGAAGGGGACGCAAACAAGGTTGCGGAAGCTCAAGAAGCGCTCAACGCTCGCAAACAATGGCTCGAGGTTGTCCAGGCAGCGGGTAACTAAAGACATTTAGCCTCACCAGCGATAGTTATCCACAGCCCCGGCCGACACACCGTCGGCCGGAGCTGCTTTTTGTCATGATTGGCTGCATGGTCATTTCACAGCATGAAGCACATTTTGCGGATACTAACGAACATAATTTGTATGTACCGAATGATCCGTATACGGCCTCGGAACTTTCAGCTATGGCGTACCACGGAGCACTGCGGCCACAGTTTGGTCCGTATTACATTGACATAGACATGCCTGATACCGCTGCCCAGCGTGCAAAGAGCGTCAGGTTGGCAGGGCAACGTCTGCTCGACGGGAAGTGGACTGCAACTATGTTCACTGCCGCTTGGATCCATCTGGGCGGTCAAGCACCAGAACTGTTCGAAGCGGCCACAGCCACGCAGAAACGACCTAAGGCAGGTTCCCGGCTCATGCCGATGGCCGTCCGCCATACTGACTATTTGCAACGCAGCCAGGTCGCTGAGGACGATCTCTTAGTAATCGGTGGGATCGTAGTTACCGGCCTTGCTCTGACGATTGAAGATCTACTACGCATCGGTGGCACGCCACGTCATCAGCTTCGAGCCGGCATGCTTGCGAAGCGTGTAGACGCCGACGAGCTACGGCAACGTTTCCTTCGCAATGCAGCGTTACCGGGTATGGAAAACGCCCAGCAACTCCTGGATCAGCTATGTACTTGAGGAGCATAATGCTCCAAGAACTCTGGCCGACTAATTGGTGGCGGGGTTTTTCTTACGTTCGGATCGCCGGTATACATCGTAAACGCCGTCAACCTGGCGCACTGCGTTCATCAAGTGATCTAAATGATCGGTGTCGCCCATCTCGAAAACGAAGCTTGTTTCGGCGACTCTATCCCGACGTGTTTTCACGTTGGCACTGAGAATATTAACGTGGTGTTCCGATAGCACTGCGGTAAGGTCCGATAACAGTTGTTTGCGGTCCAGCGCCAGCACAAGAATATCGACATTAAATGTTGTATCGGAGTTTGGTGCCCATTCGACTTCGAGTAAGCGGTCTTCTTCGTTGGTGTTGACAATGTTGAGGCAGTCTTTTCGGTGCACGGAAATACCTGAGC
>Ga0209487_1000353_pt1 | contig 41939 bp, 41 predicted proteins | sample Poulit2012_FD_187524 | JGI IMG/M metagenome (GOLD analysis project Ga0209487, IMG submission 187524) | Agricultural soil microbial communities from Georgia to study Nitrogen management - Poultry litter 2012 (SPAdes) (version 2) | ecosystem: Environmental > Terrestrial > Soil > Agricultural land... | reverse complement strand
CTGAAACATATCCTTCTGTATTTATCGTTGCCTTAGATCAAGACGAGAACTCTTTTGAGCGTGTTTCTTATAGCTATGCAGATGTTTTAACTGAAACAGTTGAATTAAACTTCATCGAAGATCGAAGCACCATATCAGTAGCAGAGCAGTAATTTATTTACTGCTTTTTTTATTGTCTTTTTTAAATATAATTTTTGATTCATCGATTATAGACGAAGATTAAGGAAAAATACTAACAAAAATTTGATTAAATACGAATGATATGATATTATTTATAGAAAATATTCGGTTTTGAGAGGTGAATTTATGAAACGCAGTGATCGTCTCATCGGCATGACAAATTATTTATTAGAACACCCTATAGAACTTATCTCTTTACCATTTTTCACTGAACGCTATGATGCGGCTAAATCATCCATCAGTGAGGATCTGACGATAATGAATAAAATGTTCGAACATGAAGGTATTGGCTATTTAGAATCTGTTTCCGGCGCCTCAGGTGGCATTCGTTATATTCCAAAATATGATCACGCTAAAAGTGTCGCTTTTATTGATCGATTAAGAGAACGTTTAGAGGACCCTGAGCGTATCTTACCAGGCGGTTATTTATTTATGAGTGATGTCTTAGGTGAACCTGAAACCATTAGAGAAATTGGACGCATCTTCGCAACTGAATTTGCTTCATTAGATATTGATGTGGTTATGACGGTTGCCACAAAAGGTATCCCATTGGCCTATGCTGTGGCAGCCTTTTTAAATGTGCCAGTTGTCATTGTGCGACGTGACCCAAAAATCACAGAAGGATCAACAGTTAGTATTAACTATGTTTCTGGCTCTTCTAGGAAAATTCAAACAATGGTTTTAACAAAGAGAAGTTTAAATCAGGGTGCAAATGTCTGCATCATTGACGATTTTATGAAAGCAGGCGGAACAATCGATGGCATGAAAAACTTGTTAAAAGAGTTCGATGCAAAGGTTGCCGGTATCGGTGTACTCGCGGAAGCGGAAGATGAAGAAGATGAACGAATTGTATCCGACTATATATCATTGTTGCAAATCGCTACTGTTGATGAAAAAAAACAGCAGATTGAAATTATTAAAGGCAATTACTTCGATTGATCAGCAAAATAAAAATGTTTTTTAGAAATAATCAAAATAAGCAGGAGTTTTGCCCCACCTTGTTGAATTAAGTGATTAATGAGTGTATGTAAAAAGGAAGGTGGACATAATGGAAGTAACAGATGTTAGGTTGCGAACAGTAAATAGTGAAAGTAGAATGAAGGCGATTTCCTCTATAACTTTGGATGATGAGTTTGTCATTCATGATATTCGTGTGATTGATGGGAACAATGGATTATTTGTTGCTATGCCTTCAAAGCGCACCCCTGATGGAGAATTTCGTGATATCGCTCATCCGATCAACGCAAATATGCGAGCGAAAATTCAAGATGCCGTCTTAGCGAAATATGAAAGAGCTTTAGAAATCGAAAAGAAATATGAAGAAGCTAGTGTGTCATAATTTTATTTTTAAAAGTCTAATCAAAATTGATTAGACTTTTTTTATGAGTGAAATAAAAACTTCCTCTTGTATCATTGAAATTGCTTAGCTTTTAAGATATATTTTTTAGTGGTATAATTTTAATATTAAGTTGTTTATTCTAGTTAGAAGGCAAGAGATTCATAATAATCTCTAAATATGGCTCAAAGTCATTTGTTTTCTGCTATAATAGTGAACGTGTTTAAATCGTATGAATATTATATTGAAATAGGACTTGAGATAAGTTAATTATGGAGGTTTCCTATATGACAAATCGATATGCGGTAATTTTAGCAGCAGGTCAAGGAACTCGCATGAAGTCGCGTGTTTATAAAGTCCTTCATCCTGTGATGGGTATCCCTATGGTTCAACATGTTATCAATCAACTAGAACCACTCCGTTTAAGTGATATCATTACAGTTGTTGGCTATGGCGCAGATAAAGTTAAAGAACAGTTGGGTTCCAAGTCTCGCTATGCGTTTCAGGAAAAACAGCTCGGAACTGGGCATGCTGTTCAACAAACTAAATCTTTCCTAGCAGATAAAAAAGGGACAACTTTAGTAGTATGTGGAGATACTCCCTTATTAACAACTGAAACGCTAGCAGAACTATTTGACCACCATCAAGAATCAGGAGCTAAAGCAACCGTTTTAACTGCATCAATGCTTGATCCTACGGGGTATGGTCGGATTATCCGAGATGGATCAGGTCAAGTTGAGAAAATTGTCGAACAAAAAGATGCATCTATTGAACAACAGAAAGTGACTGAAATTAATACGGGTACATATTGTTTTGATAATCAGTTTCTTTTTGAAGCACTAGATTTAGTGACGAATGATAATGCACAAGGTGAATACTATTTGCCCGATGTGATTGAAATTGCTCAAGCTAGAAATGAAAAGGTTTCTGCCTACCAAACGAAAGACCCGAACGAAACAATAGGTGTTAATGATCGAATCGCGCTAGCTGAAGCTGAGAAATTAATGAAACAACGCATTAATGCACATCATATGATGAGTGGTGTGACGATTATTGATCCTGATCAAACATATATTGCTCCATTTGTAAAAATTGAACCGGATGCGACGATTGAACCAGGCGTTATGATTAAAGGTAAAACAACCATAGGCCGAGGTGCGATTATTGGGGCTAATAGTGAAATAGTAGATTGTACCATAGGCGAGGAAACGGTTATTAAGCAAAGTGTTTTACATCAGAGCATACTCGGTTCACGAGTTTCTGTTGGCCCTTTTGCTCATATACGTCCAGAATCTGACATTAGTGATGATGTGCGGATTGGAAATTTTGTAGAAATTAAGAAATCGACTGTGGATAACGCTAGTAAAGTACCGCATCTAAGCTATATCGGCGATACAGAAATCGGTCAAGCTGTTAATATTGGTAGTGGGACAATCACCGTTAATTATGATGGCGTGAATAAACATAAAACAATTATAAAAGATGGTGCTTTTATTGGTTGCAACAGCAATTTAATTGCACCGGTTACCATTGGTGAAAATGCTATTGTGGCAGCGGGTTCGACAATCAATAAAGAAGTACCAGACAGAGCGCTCTCAATAGCAAGATCAAAGCAAGTTAATAAAAATGATTATGTTAAAGAAGAAAAAAACGGTCAAAAAAGTTAGTATGGAGGTTTGACTAAATTGTCTAAGATGTATCAAGATCGGACCTTAAAAGTGTTTGCTTTAAACTCTAATCCAGATTTAGCTCTCGCAGTTGCTGAACAAATAGGTGTGCCTTTAGGAAAAAGCGATGTATCGACATTTAGCGATGGTGAGATACAAATCAATATTGAAGAAAGCATTAGAGGCTGTGACATCTATATTGTGCAGTCGACATCAGCGCCAGTGAACAAACACATATTGGAACTCTTAATTATGATCGATGCATTAAAACGGGCCTCTGCTGCCACTATTAATGTTGTTATGCCGTATTATGGCTATGCAAGGCAAGATCGAAAGGCGAAACCTAGAGAGCCGATCACAGCAAAACTCGTTGCTGATATTTTACAAGTTGCTGGTGCATCACGTATCATTACGATTGATTTACACGCACCACAAATCCAAGGGTTCTTTAATATCCCAGTCGATCAATTAGTCGGTGTTCCAATTCTCGGTGATTACTGGGAATCTAAACAACTGAAGGATACCGTAATCGTGTCACCTGATCATGGGGGAGTCACAAGAGCCCGTCAATTGGCGGAACGGCTGAAGGCGCCAATCGCGATTATCGATAAGCGTCGCCCTCGCCCTAATGTTTCTGAAGTGATGAACATTGTAGGAGATGTAAAAGGAAAGACGGCCATTTTAATTGATGACATGATTGACACAGCAGGAACCATCAGCCTAGCTGCAGATGCGCTCATTAAAAGTGGCGCAGTGGATGTCTATACCTGTTGTACTCATGCTGTTCTATCAGGGCCAGCCATAGAAAGAATTGAACAATCACCAATAAAAGAGTTAGTCGTTACAGACACCATTAAACTATCCGAGGATAAAACCTCTGATAAATTGACTGTTTTATCTGTTGCCCCACTGATTAGTGAAGCAATCATTAGAGTACATGAACAACTACCTGTTAGTGTATTATTTGATTAATTTTTTATTAGAGTGTTAGTATGTAAATAGTGAAAAGTAACGTAACATTTGCATATTAGCGCTAGACAAGGTAAAATATTTTAGATGAAGCAATCAGTTTTTCGCGTTTATTATTTAGAAATGATGATAGCGAATGAATATAAATGAAAAAATGGAGGAAAAATTAAATGAGTGCAAAATTAAAAGCATCATTAAGAGAAGATCTCGCGAGATCAAATACAAAGCAACTGAGAGCAGATGGATTTGTTCCATCAGTTGTTTATGGTAAGGAGAAAGATCCAATCACTGTTGCAGTCAATAATATTGAATTGCAAAAAACAATCCGTGACGAAGGACGTAACGCAATTATCTCGCTTGATGTAGAAGAGGGTGAAGCTGTAGATGTGATGCTCCATGAGTATCAAGTGGATCCAATTAGAGATACTGTTATTCATGCGGACTTCTATGTCGTTGACCTTGCTCAAGAAATGGATGTAGAAGTATCAATCAACTTAGTGGGAGAGCCTGTAGGAGCAAAAGAAGGTGGAGTCTTACAACAGCCACTCTACGAGCTTTTAGTCAGAGCAAAGCCTGCTGATATCCCTGAAGAGATTACGATTGATATCTCAGAACTTAATATTGGTGACGCCATCTCGGTTGCAGACTTAGATGGTGCTGAAGGATACGAGGTCATTGAAGATGAAGATACAACGATTGTTACGGTAACAGCTCCAGAAGAAGAAGAAGAGCTAGAACCAGTTGCAGAAGATGAACTTGTTGAACCGGAATTGGTTGACCAAAAAGGTGAATCAGACGAAGACGAAGAGGAAGAAGAAACAGAATAATTGTACGTTTAATCAGGCTGTCGGGTCTCCCGTCAGCCTTTTAATATTGGATAATCTAATTGGGGTTTCAATTTCACTCCAATGGACGTACAATGGGGTCATATTCAATGTATAGAAAGATGTGAAAACAATGAAATGTATTGTGGGTTTAGGAAATCCGGGGAGAAAATATCGTAAAACACGTCATAACATTGGCTTTATGGTGATCGATGAATTACTAAAACGTCAGAATTGGTCGCTAAATAAAACTAAATTCAATGGAAAATACAGCATTGAATTTTTCAATCAGGATAAAATTGTTTTATTACAACCACAAACCTTTATGAATTTATCTGGTGACTCTGTTAAACCGTTGATGGATTTTTATCAAATTAGCCCAGAGAACTTGTTAGTTATATATGATGATCTTGATCTGCCGACTGGAAAAATACGCCTGAGAAAAACAGGGGGTCACGGCGGCCATAATGGGATGCGTTCGATCATTCAGTCACTCGGTACTAAAGATTTCAATCGAATTAGAATTGGAATTGATCGAGCAGAAGTTGGTACGACTGTAACGGACTATGTCTTAAGTCGATTTAATAAAAAAGAATTAGCTGAGGTTGAAGAAAGTATTCAAAGAGCAACCGATGCGTGTGAATCGTGGTTTAGCAAACCTTTTCAAGAGGTAATGAATGAATACAACTAAATGTCTAGCATAGGATAGAGTGTGAAATGAAGCGAATGGCTTCATGTATAACAATCTGCAGATAGGAAAGACTAATATCAATCTATCTCCAGGAGGCCATTCTTTATGCTAATTCATTATCGTTGTAAGTACTGTCGAACAACTATTGCTGACCTTAATCATGATCAAGTAAATTTTGAGAAGCTAGGGTTCAATCAGTTAACTGAAGAGCAAAAGAATGAGCTGATCAAGTACCATCATGAAGGAGAAGCCGATATTTTTGTTATCTGTGAAAGTTGTGAATCGGCGCTGTATCAGCATCCAAACTATCGTGAATTGACATATTTTATTCATTAACATAAATATTTAAATAGAGATAAGCTTTGGTTAGCATTAACCAAAGCATTTTTGCACGTATCTGTAAATTGAGAGATTCGTGTCATTGGGGGGAAGAAAGATGAAGGATATCGATCAATACCTAGCAGAACATGATGATGTAAAATCGATTGTATCGGGGATTGAATCAAATTTAACCGAGCAATTAATCACAGGCTTATCCGGTTCAGCGAAAAGCATCTGGATGTCCGCTATTCAATATAAAGCGAATAAACGATTACTGATTGTGACCAATCAGTTAGCGCAAGCACAACAACTCTATGATGATTTAACAGAAATTATTGACTCAGATCGTGTTCACTTTTATCCAGTCAATGAACTTTTAGTTGCTGAAATGGCCACGTCGAGCCCTGAGCTAAGAAGCCAAAGAATTACTGCACTTACCTCTTGGTTAGCTGACAACAACCAAATTTTAATTACTCCTGTGGCTGGTTTGAAGAGAATTTTGCCCCCAATTGACTATTGGGATCAATTTCAACTGACTTTTGAAGTAGGTCATGACATTCATATTGATTCTTATTTGAACTTGCTCGTAAAGATGGGCTATGAGCGTGTCGATATGGTCTCAAATCCAGCAGAATTCAGCATTCGTGGAGGGATCATCGATCTGTATCCAATCACAGAAACGCATCCTGTTCGAGTAGAACTATTTGATGAAGAGGTCGACTCGATCCGTTATTTTGATGCCGCCACTCAACGGTCATTGAAAAAAATAACGAAAATAAAGATTAAACCAACAACCGAACTCCTTTTGACTGATGAAGATATTAATCGAACTGCGGATCGGTTAGAAGAGGGATTAGCAGACTCTTTAGCGAACCTTCAAGATTCAAAAACAAAACATGAACTTCATCAAAATATTAGCGGAGAAATAGAATTATTGCGCACAGGCGAATTGATTGAGAATATCTACAAATATAATCGCTATTTTTATGATCAGCCTGCTAGTTTACTAGATTATCTAGGAGAAGATGGCTATATCATGCTCGATGAAATCGGGCGGATTCAAGAATCAGCTGAACATCTTGATCAAGAAGAGGCAGAGCTAATTGAATCCTTATTAGAAGGCCAAAAGCTAGTCAGGGACTTAAATCTTTCATACGATTGGCATACGATTTGGGCGAATATGACTCAACAAAAAATCTATTTGTCTGTATTTTTAAGACATGTGGCCAATACGTCACCAAAGAATATTGTTAATGTTTCGAGTCGTCCTATGCAAGAGTTTCATGGACAAATGAACTTATTACAAGGTGAAATGATTCGATGGGATAAAGCTGATTACTCAGTTGTTTTCCTCGTGGGATCATCAAAGCGAGCGGAAAAAGTTCAATCCATCTTTAGAGATTATCATTTACAAGTTGGCTTGGGCGATCACTCGACGACTTTACCTGTTAAACAACCTGTCATTATGGTCAGTGAATTAGCAACTGGTTTTGAATTACCACTCCACAAAATAGCTGTTATTACTGATCAGGAATTATTTAAAACAAAAACAAAGAAACGGCAGAAAAAATCACAGAAATTATCGAATGCGGAGCGAATGAAGAGCTACACAGAGCTAAAAGAAGGTGACTACGTCGTTCATGTCAATCATGGGGTCGGTCGTTTTGCAAAAATTGAAACGCTTGAAGTCCAGGGTGTTCAAAAAGATTTTATGCTCATATTGTATCGTGGCGAAGACCGATTATTTGTCCCAATTGATCAAATCGATTTGGTTCAAAAGTTTGTCGGCTCTGAAGGGAAAAAACCTAAACTACATAAACTCGGTGGGACAGAGTGGACAAAGGTAAAGAGCAGGGTTCAATCAAGCGTTGAGGATATCGCGGATGATTTAATCAAGCTTTATGCTGAGCGAGAAGCAACGACAGGTTTTGCGTTTAGTGAGGATGGTGATCTTCAACAAGAGTTTGAAGCTCAATTCCCCTACCAAGAAACGGCTGACCAGTTGAGAAGTATAGAAGAAATTAAACAGGATATGCAGAAGCCAAGACCAATGGATCGTCTACTGTGTGGTGATGTTGGCTATGGAAAAACTGAAGTTGCCATTCGGGCCGCCTTTAAAGCTGTCATGGATGGCAAGCAAGTGGCATTCCTTGTCCCGACAACTATTTTAGCTCAACAGCATTTTGAAACAATAATCGAACGCTTTCAATCTTATCCAGTTGAAGTCAGATTGCTAAGTCGTTTTAGAACACGAAAAGAACAACAAGAAACGATAAAAGATGTAAAAAGGGGTATAGTTGATATAGTGATCGGAACACACCGGCTGCTCTCAAAAGATGTTGTATATAAAGACTTAGGCTTATTAGTTGTCGATGAGGAACAACGTTTTGGTGTGAAACACAAGGAAATTATCAAACAAATTAAAACAAATGTTGACGTACTGACGCTCACTGCAACACCCATTCCAAGAACGCTGCATATGTCAATGTTAGGTGTGCGCGATTTATCTGTGATTGAAACACCACCAGCTAATCGCTTCCCAATTCAAACATATGTACTTGAATACAACCCTATTTTTTTAAGAGAAGCAATTGAACGGGAGATTGGCCGTGGCGGACAAGTTTTCTTCCTTTATAACCGAGTCGATGATATTCAAAGGAAAGCTCAAGAGATCGAAAATCTTGTAAGTGGTGCGAGAGTGGCTGTTGCTCATGGGCAAATGAACGAAACAGAATTAGAAAATATCATGATTGCCTTCTTGGCTGGAGAGTATGATGTACTTGTGAGTACGACCATTATTGAAACGGGAGTAGACATCCCGAATGTCAACACATTAATTGTTGATCAAGCCGATCGAATGGGCTTGAGTCAGCTCTATCAATTGCGCGGGCGAGTGGGTCGAAGCAATCGAATTGCTTATGCTTATTTTACCTATCAAAAAGATAAGATATTATCGGAGGTTGCTGAAAAAAGATTACAAGCGATCAAAGAATTTACTGAACTAGGTTCAGGCTTTAAAATTGCTATGCGTGACCTTTCGATTCGTGGGGCGGGAAACCTCTTAGGTGCAGAGCAACATGGTTTCATTGACTCAGTTGGATTCGACTTGTATTCAGAAATGTTGAAAGAATCGATTGAAAAGAAAAAATTAAATCAGACTCATTCTGAAGAAAAAGCGATTAATCCAGAGCTCAACTTGGCTATTGAAGCTTATCTACCTGATGATTACATCTCAGATAGTAAACAAAAGATAACGATGTATAAACGATTTCAATCAGTGGAGAGTCATGAGGAAATCGATGATATTGTCGAAGAACTCATCGATCGATTTGGAGATTATCCAGAAGAAGTTGAGCATTTATTAACGGTTTGTCAACTGCGTGTGGATGCAAAGAAACACCGAATTGAATCGGTTAAAGAAATCCAAAATAAATTGATCATTGTTTTTGATGAAAAGATGACACAGAAGATTGACGGAGAGAAACTATTTAACTATGCGGTTGATTTTGGAAAAATGATTCTATTAGGAACAGAAGATGAGAAGCTGAAGATAACATTTACTTTTCAAAGAAAACTGTATCCCAAACGATATGAATATCTACAATCATTTCTTGTCGCCTTGGAAAAATTAAAGCGGGAATAATGTATAGTTCTTGATTTGGTTATCCATACTAAATGTACGTTGAAATGTTTAGTCTAATGGAGAATGGGAATATGAATATATAGTCTTTTTTCGTTCTAACGTAGTGATCCCATTATATGACGTAGCTTCTTATATAATGAGTTGCTTTGTCAGGAGAACACCATTTAATTTGTTAAAGAAAAGAGGTTAAACAGATGAAAGCTACAGGTATTGTGAGAAGAATTGATGATTTAGGACGAGTTGTAATTCCTAAGGAAATAAGACGGACGCTAAGAATTAGAGAGGGAGATCCACTAGAAATATTTGTTGATCGAGAAGGTGAAGTGATTTTAAAAAAATATTCACCCATTCAAGAACTTGGTCAATTTGCCCAAGAATACTCAGAATCATTGTTTCTTTCACTAAATAAGACCGTATTGATTTCTGACCGTGATACTTTTATTGCAGCGGATGGGCCTAATAAAAAAGACTATTTAAGTAAAAACATTTCAAGTCTGCTTGAACGTGTGATGGAAGATCGCCAAGCGTTAGTAAAGGACTCTTTTGTTGCCCTTGAGCTGATTAAGGATCAACCTGCAATCAATGCTTCCTATGTTGTTCAGCCAATCATTGCTAATGGTGATCCCGTCGGTGCACTTGTCATCTTTTCGGAAGAGGATAAGGTTACTAGTGAAGAGAAGTTAACATTAGAAATTGCTGCTAACTTTTTAGCTAAACAAATGGAATAAAATTAGAAGCAGTCACAAGATTGTCTCAACAAATAAAAATAGTTCTATTTACGATTTATTCGTAGATAGGACTATTTTAATTCTATATGCAGTCTTTTTTTTATAAAAAATCAATGCATCCTTTGTAAAATAGTGAGTGTGATATAATATAGATGAAAATTGGCGAAAAGAAAGGTCTTAATCATTATGAATAATGATCGCAATAAAAATCACTTTTTCAAAGGCGCATTTTTACTGACCTATGCTAGTCTATTAAGTAAAGTATTGAGCGCTCTATATCGTATACCATTGCAAAATTTAGCAGGTGACGTTGGATTTTATACATATCAACAAATCTATCCTTTTCTTGGCATGGCAATGATTTTGGCATTATACGGTTTTCCTGCAGCTGTTTCACGTTTTATTGCAAGTCAAAAAGGCGGGTTATCCAATCAGCTAAAACGAAAAGTGTTAGGGCATCTTTGTCTGTTTGCAGGAGTTATCTTTATCATTATTTTCGTTGGGGCACCCTGGATTGCAACAATTATGGGTGACAGCAAATTAGTTGAGGGGATCAGGGCTAGTGCTATTCCTTTTTTATTTGTTCCGTTTATTGCGTACTTAAGAGGTTTTTTCCAAGGACAAGGGAATATGTTACCAACGGCAGCTTCACAGATTGCCGAACAACTGGTTCGAGTCACCTTGATTATAGTGGTTGCTTTTTTTGTCGTATTCTTGAATCGCTCTTTATATGACATAGGTGTTGGCACAGCTTTAGCGAGTACATTTGGAGCGGTTGTTGCCTTGATTGTCTTACTTATTTTTCATGGTCGAGAAAAAGATGTCTCATCAGTAAATGACGACTTAAGACAACCCTTTAGTCAATCGTTATTCACAGCGATTATCGGCTATGGTCTTGCCATTGCAGTCAATCATATGTTGTTATTATTACTTCAATTTGTTGATGCTTTAACACTGGTTCCTTTGCTTAGACAAACAGGAATGTCATTAATCGATGCGCAGGCATTTAAAGGTGTATTAGATCGTGCGCAACCACTTGCCCAATTAGGGATAGTCACAGCTTCTTCAATGGCACTTGCATTGATCCCTTCCATTACAAAAGCTAGGCTTGAAAATGATCGAAAACGGTCCTTAACACACATGACAAGTATTTGGCGTTTTACCCTCTACTTAGCTAGTGGAGCAACAGTCGGATTAATTGTCTTACTTCCCGAAATCAATACTTTTTTATTTAAAGATGATTTAGGGACTGTGAGTTTAAGAATTTTTATGATTGCGATTGTCTTTTCAGCATTGAGTATTTCAACAGCTTCAATTTTGCAAGGGATTGGTCAAATTTATCGAACGGCTCTCTTTATCTTAATTGGTATAGCAATAAAATTTGGCGCAAACCTTTTGTTGGTTCCGTTCTTAGGTATTTCGGGAGCGGCTCTAGCAACTGTTTTTGCTACGATCGCTATTTTTTTAATCAATCAGTCTCAATTAAATAGAGGAACATCGAAAGATGAAAAAATACATATTCCGTGGAAAGGTTTTATTCTCTCCATCTTGTTGATGGCGGGGGTTGTTTTCATAGTAAACGGACTAACTCGTTCATGGTTTTATCAGTTTAACCGCTTTGGACAGTTGATTTATCTTTTAGGGTTGATTGCGGTAGGGGTGATAACCTACTTAGCTAGTTTATTAAAATTGTCCGTGTTCAGTAAAGAAGAGCAAGAGGTTTTACCTTTTATATCACATTTTTTAAAGGATGAGCAGGAATGAGTGAAATTGAAATTATTGGATTAGGCGCTGGAGATATTGAGCAACTGAGTCTTGGCATTTACGGCAAATTAATCGAGGATAAAACGCCTTTATTTGTTCGAACAGAAGATCATCCAGTTATCAAAACGCTTAAACAAAAACAAATAACTTACCATAGTCTTGATCATTTCTATCAGGAACATGACCAATTTGAACAGGTCTATCAAGCGATCGTTGATTATTTAATAGATAAAGCTAAACAACAAGGGAAAATTTGCTATGCAGTGCCTGGGCATCCAATGCTAGCTGAGCAGACAGTACAATTGTTACTTCAGCAGCAAGAAGTAGCGATAACGATAGTTGGTGGGCAAAGCTATTTAGACGATCTGTTTACTGCGCTAAAAATCGACCCTATTGATGGATTTCAATTTCTTGATGCAACACATTTTGACCGTAGTCAGATTGATTATACGAGTCACATTATTTTTTGTCAGGTCTATGATCAATTCCTAGCCTCTGACCTCAAACTCACGTTACTCGAGGATTTACCACCAAATCATCCGATTAAAGTCGTAGAAGCAGCTGGAAGCTCATTTGAAAAAATTGATGAGATAACTTTAGTGGAATTAGATCAGTCGGTTCAACTAAGTAATTTAACCAGTGTCTATGTTCACCCAATCCTAGAAGATGGGTTACCGCATCAGTTTAATCAACTGAGAAAAGTGATATCAATCTTAAGAGGTCCAAATGGGTGCCCTTGGGATCGGAAACAAACACATGAAAGTTTACGTCCCTATTTAATTGAGGAAGCTTATGAACTCATTGATGCGATTGATGAACAAGACGATGACAATATAATTGAAGAACTGGGAGATGTTTTATTACAAGTGATGCTCCATAGTCAAATTGGAGAAGATCACGGCTATTTCACAATTGATGATGTCATTCGCTCTACCGTCGATAAAATGATTCGGAGACACCCGCATGTGTTCAGTAATACAGTGGTAAACAATGAGCACGAAGTGAAAGAGAATTGGCAGACGATTAAAGCTTTCGAGCGTGGGCAAGCTGTTTTTAATTCTCGGCTCGATAAGATACCGAAATCAAGCACATCATTAGTGACAGCTGAGCAGCTACAAAAAGAAGCAGCTAAAGTTGGTTTTGATTGGCAAGATCCAGAGCCTGTTTTGGATAAAATTAATGAAGAGCTAGAAGAACTTACGCAAGCAGTCGCTGGAAATGAAATGGTTGAAATAGAAGAGGAAATCGGTGATTTATTCTTTTCTCTTGTTAATCTAGCTCGTCACTATCGTGTTAACAGTGACTTAGCGTTAAGAAAAACAAACAAGAAATTCAGTTCGCGATTCAAGTATATTGAAGAAAAATTATCAGAAAAAGATCTCGATATAGCTGAGCAATCGCTAGAGAAGCTAGATCAATTATGGGAAGAAGCAAAAAAAGGAGAGATGATCAACATGAGATTAGATAAATTTTTAAAAGTTTCTCGCTTAATTAAGCGAAGACCGTTAGCGAAGCAGGTTGCCGATCAAGGGAGAATTACAATCAATGGTCATAAGGCGAAAGCATCGACAGCTGTTGAAATAGGCGATCAGCTCGTGATCCAATTCGGTCAGAAAGTGGTTACCTTAAGAGTCGATGAGATAAAGAATACCACTCGAAAAGAAGAGGCAGCGATGCTCTATACTATTCTAGAAGAAGAACAGATCAAACAAGAGGATGAATTTAACTAGTTTTCGTTCTAGATTTAATCCCTTCTACATATCCTATTAGTGATATCAAAGGAGGGATTAATATGTTACAAGAAACGAATCAACCGTATACACCAGCACAGTCAACAGAGCATGAGGTCAAAGTTCGTAATCGACGATTAATCGAAATAACCGGTGTCAAAGAAGTCGATAGTTTTGATAATGAAGAATTTCTATTAGAAACGGTTATGGGCTATTTAATGCTCAGAGGAGAAAACCTACAAATAAAAACGTTAGATGTTACTAAAGGTAGAGTGGAAATAAAGGGCAAGCTGATCGATTTTTCCTACTTGGATGATCATCATAACGATCAAACAAAGGGTTTTTTGGGGAAATTATTTAAATGACCATTGAGATTCAGTTCGTTTCATTATTTAGTATGCTGTTGACGGGTATTTATTTAGGCTGCATGTTTGATACAAACGAACGAATCGATCGTTATTTTGAAACGAAAAGGATCATGAGCTTTTTGTTTCAGTTTATCTTTTGGCTGATCCAAAGTGTCTTGATATTTTTGTTTTTAATTAAAATAAATGGTGGCCATCTCCGCTTATATTTTGTTTTAGCAATTATATTTGGTTATTGGGTTTACTTCTTGAAACTTAGAGGAATATATCAGAAGATCTTAGAGAAATTGCTAGCAGTTTTGTCAAAAATCATATCGACTCTTATGCGATTATTTACTCTATTATTTGTCACACCTGTTCTTTTTGTCATACAAGCCTTTTTTTATTTGCTAAAGCTTGCTATAATAGTTATATTCAGAATTGTATATTTTTTCTTAATGCTCATTGAGTGGGCTTTGAAACCTATCTTAATGGTCATGCCTAAAAATGTGAATAAATACTTAGTTTCATTTACGGAAAACTATAGTAAGATAGTAGATAGATTACGAAACGTAAAATGACTAGAGGAGGTCACCAAATGAAAACAAGAAGATCGAATGTTTCCCGAATTGATTCTCCATATATGACTAAATATGACGCACAAATGGAGCGACAGCTCAAAAGAAAAAAACAATTAAAAAGAAGACTGATTTTATTTGGTGTGGTTGTTTTGATTACCTTTTCTACTCTTTTTACATATCATCTCAGTCAGCGAGAGCTTTACGCTGAAAGAAAGGCAGAGTATGAAGCGTTAAAGCAACAAAAGCAGGAATTAACAGAAGAAGAATCCATGTTAATCGAAGAAATCAAGCTATTAGAAGATGAATCTTATGTTTTGCGGATTGCAAAGACGAATTACTTCTTCACTGAAGAAGGAGAGATTGTTTTTAAATTGCTTGAAGAAACGCCTGCTTATTGACAGACTTTTCATTAGAAGGCTATAATAGATATAAGTAATACATTTGCTTTTAAAATTTTAAGGAGGAGTATTGTTTTTATGTCAATTGAAGTAGGCAGCAAAGTGCAGGGTAAGGTAACAGGTATCACTAATTTTGGTGCATTTGTAGAACTAGGTAATGGGAAAACCGGCCTGGTTCATATTAGTGAGGTTGCTGATAATTATGTTAAAGATATTAATGATCATTTTTCTGTTGGAGATGAAGTGACAGTTAAAATTATTAATATCGAGAATGATGGAAAAATAGGTTTGTCAATTAAACAAACAAAGGATAATCCGATGCCAGAGCGTCGTCAAGCGCGTCGTAAACAATCTAGACCTGCACGACCAGATAATTTCGAAGCAAAAATGGATCGCTTTTTAAAGGATTCTGAAGAACGCTTATCGACTTTACGTAAGCAAACTGAATCGAAACGTGGCGGAAGAGGTGCTAGATAAGGCTGATTTGCTGTCTAATTAATTTAAGATAGATTGGCTCATTTTAAAAAGTTACTATATTTACAGCAATGTGAATTAGTAACTTTTTGCATTTCAAAGACTAGTTGTTAATGCTATAAGTCAATTTATAATCAAAATTTAGCTTGTGAAAAAATGTTAACAAACTTTTTTAATAATTATGTATACAAGCATTAAAAAACATGCTAATATATAGTTTGTACAATATTGAACATAAACTTAAAAAAGAAAGTGGGACAAAAAATGAAATTTAAAGTATTTTTAAGCATGCTTTTAGCAGTTGTTTTGTTAGCTGCATGTGGGGGCACAGATAATGGTGACCAGGAAACTGAAGAGGATACAGATGTTGTAGCAGCAGCTTCTTTTGTAGAAGATGAGGAAGGCCTTCAAGCTGCATCAGATGAAAATGGAAAGTGGATTATCATTCCAACCACTGATATCAATCTAGGTGAAGAGTTAGTAGTAGCAGGAACTTTCCATGATGGTGGAGATGAGTCTAAAGATGTTTATCGTAAGATTGCAGCATATGAGCAAGATGATGATAGAAATATTACTGCTCAACATACCATTACAACATCACGCCTTGTTGTTCAAAGTGAGAACTTAAACTTCCAGGGTGGAACTTTAGATGGTGATGTGTACGTTGAAGCCGATGGTTTCCAACTACATGAAACAGCAACAATCACAGGTGACCTTGTGTTTGCAAATGCGGATTTTGAAGCATCAGCAGATATTTCAGGAACTGTGGAAGGCGAAACAACAGTTGAATAAATAATGAATCAATTAAAGCGAACAACCATTAGGTTGTTCGCTTTAATAATTGGTTTGTTAATTGGTGGAGTGTATTTTTATAGTCTCCATCTGGTAGTTTAGCTAATTGTTGCAGTGCTTTATTTGTATAACGGTGAGCTAGACTTTGAGCTTGTTCAATTCCCTGCGCATTTTCGATACAGACCATTAATTGATCAAGTTCGTGGCTAGATAACTCTTGTTTCTGATTAAGGATAGCAGAAACGCGCTCTGGGTCATGTTGCATCGCATAAATTAATGGTAAGGTGTAAATCCCTTGTTCTGCATCCATCATAACGGGTTTACCCATTTTTTCATCATCGCCTTGATAATCTAGAATATCATCAGTGATTTGGTAAGCCATCCCGATGTAATGCCCCATATTCCAAGCACGTCGCCTCTCTTGTTTACTCGCCTTACTTTCAACAGCTCCGACATAACAACTTAACGCAAACAGTTGAGCAGTTTTGCCTGAAATTCTAGATAAATAGTTTTTAACACTCTTTGGAGGTTGAAATCGAGAGTGGAGCTGTTCAAGCTCGCCACTTAGGATCTTTTCCATGCTCCGGCTATGGTAAGCAATGTGTGATAGTGAACTTGCATATTCTGATAAGATTGAAAAACAAACAGAAAATAAATAATCACCTGCATAAATCGCAAATTTATTATCGAATAAGTTATTAAGTGTTGCTTTCCCTCTGCGTCGATCAGCTTGATCAATCACATCATCATGAATAAGTGTCGCGATATGTAATGTTTCTAAAGCTGCCGCGATTGCAAGTGCTTTATCTTCGTCTTGCTCAGGTCCAATCTGACTACAAAGCAGTGCATACGCGGGCCGTAATAACTTCCCCCCGGAATCAACAACATCATTTATAATTGCTCTAACTTTTTTATCTTTGATTCGAATATGTGACTGGATGACTTGATCCACTTTCAATAATTGATTATTAATCTCGGGATAATCATTCCAGATTGGATGGATCTTCATGTTTATACCTTCTTTCAATTCATTGTCGATTAGTTGGATTTTAAGTATCTATAATAGTGTAATCGATCAACGTGGTTCAATAAGTAATTTGCGGTAATTCCTATGGCAAGACCTGTTAAAATGCTAATAACGGATTGAACAGGTAAGTAAAGCATGACAGCCCAAGTTTGAGCGATCCAGCTCGCGACAAGTAGTTGTCCAACATTATGGAAGACAGCTCCTGTTATACTAACGCCAATTAAGCTTATAGGTAAAACCTGCAAGTTTTTGATGATCAACATAGATAAAAAACTTAATAGCGCGCCAGTTGCACTGTAGATAAAGGTGGATAGTGTTCCACCAAGTAAAGTAGCTAAAACAATCCGAATGAGCACAACTTTGGAAGCATCTTTGACTGGTAAGGTATACAGTGCGAGACAAGTGATTATATTAGCTAGACCTATTTTAGTCCCAGGCATAAAGAAAAATGGTGAAGGGATTGAGCGCTCAATCAGACTAATAATAACTGCTTGAGCAGCTAATAATGCAATATAAACAAGCCGTTGATTTTTGGACATCTGATCACCATCCTAATAGCGGTAATTTAAGAACTGATAATATCGACTTGATCTTGATCAATGTTATCATTGCCAATGTTTTGAATTTCAATGACCAATTGATGAGGTAAACAAATAATGGTTTGTCCAGCTTTGCTAATAAAACCTGTTCTAACACAAACCTGATCGTTACAGGTTGCGCTGTTAATGCGAATGCCTTGATCAGTCAATTCAATGGTATTGACTTCGTGATCATGAGTTACAACATCAAACGCTTCATGATTTTCATGCTCGGAAAGACTTATCTCATGAAGGACTTCATTTTCTAAAGAGACAACCGCAACTAATCTTCCTCCATCAATTTGTGCCTGTTGCCAAGAAAAAATAGCAAGTGGGATTAAAGAAATAAGGAGTAGCAGAACCACAAGGACGATATCCCCCACCTTTAGTGTATTGAAAAATTCTTTCATTTCTTTCCTCCCTCCCTTTCTTTCATCTCTTATCATCGGTCAACCATACGACTAATTATACAGGATAAAAAAAGGATAGCGAAAGACCCTTTTTAAAAAAGAGTCTATCGCTGATCATTTTAAAACTATTAATCTTTAAAACTACTTATCTCGATAAATGGATTGGACATTGCCGTACCAGAATCGACCCAATTTATTTTGAATAAAAGGAATCACCCAGTAGTCAAGTCCAAAGGCACGACCAGATCCGTTCATTAAAGCAATTGAAGCAGGAAGTGCCCAGATTTTATCCCAACCAAGCATAGCAGTTAAAGTAAACATTGATAAGAAACCAATACTTGCTGCGCTAGCTAACCAGGTAAATAAACCAAAGATGATCGCAAGACCAATCGCAAGTTCGATAAAGACCATCATTTTTTGCATAAATAGTGCAAATTCAACGTTAGGCATCATGATTTCCATAATCCAAGCGAACCAGCCAGGCATTTCACTCAAGATAGGGTCACCCCAATCTGTAACTGCCTCCGTAGCACCACTTGATGGGTCTTGAAGCCAAGCGAAGTCCATATTGACTGTTGAGGATAATAGCCATGAATCATCGCCAATCCCTTTCAATAGCAAGGGTAAATTACGAATACTTGAAGTAGCCTCTTGCCAAACTTCTTGTCCCCATAATTTCGAAGCACCTTCAACAAGCCAGAAGCCACCAACAAATAATCGAAGTGGTAAACTCCAGAGTACATTTCCAACACGTGTTAAGTGATCGCGGAAAATATTTCGCTTGTCTCTTGTTTGGAAAAATTCATGTTGAACATACTTAACCATATAAAAAGCACTATTAATACAGAATAAATAGTAAAGGTTAACTAAGTGCTTCACAAAAATAGCAAACCAGCCACTTAAGTGAATGCCCATTAGGTTAGCAACACCGTATCTCGCTCCAATTGAGACCATGATACCGTGATACTTTCCTTTATAAGCTGTTTTTTCTTCTTGGTTAATCTCAGCAATAATATTTTTAGCTGCTGTCGCACCTGTTTGTTCGGCAGCTTCTACAATTTGTGGCGTTGGTTTTCCTTCTTCTTCTTCAAAGTAAGCAAGGTCCCCGACAACATATACACCTTGGTGCTGTTCAGATTCCATGTATTGATTCACTTTAAGTCGACGTGCGTGTGCTTGTTCCATATCATATTCTTCAGTATCGGAATTGCCTTTAATACCAGCTGTCCAAGCTAAAGTGTAAGTAGGAATCGTTTCTTGACTCATTAAGACAACTTCATTTTCACGAACGGCAACAATAGGAGAATATTTTAAAATTTTAACCCCTTTTTTATTTAGATAAGCTTCTGCCTTGTCCGCTTCACGACGTTCCAACATGTTTAAAATAGATGTAGAGGCTTCGACAACGTATAAGTTGATTTCATCAGCATCAATTTTATGATCTTTAGCTAATCGTTCCTTCCACTCTACTAATTCACCGATCAATTCAATGCCCGTGAATCCAGATCCACAAACAACAAATGTCAGCATCGCACGTCGTTTTTCTTCATCGTGTTCGGTAGCTGCTTTAGAGACAACTTTCTCGATATGGTATCTTAATTTAACAGCATCTTCCCATGACCATAACGTAAAGGCGTGCTCTTTAACTCCGGGTGTTTTAAAATCATTTGCTTCAGCACCCATACCTAAAATGAGGTAATCGTACTGATACTCTCCATGCTCTGTTTGAACTGTTTTGCTATCATGATCAACATGAGTGACATTATCGGTGACAAGGTTCACTTTAGTTCGATTAAATAAGCGACGCAAGTCAAATTGAATGGCATCTGGTTCAACGCGGTGTGTTGCAACTTCATGTAGTTGGGTCATCATTGTATGGTAAGAGTGACGATCGATTAATGTAATAGATACAGAATCGTCTTTTTTGAATTTTCTAGCTAGTTTTTTAGCTGCATTAACGCCAGCATATCCAGCTCCAATAATAACGATGTTTTTATTACTCATTATTTTCCGCTCCTTTATTTTAATTTAGTTATAAAAAAATTAACAGTGTGAATAACTGAACAACGATAACTATTGTAGACGGGTTTAGTTTCATTGTCTAGGGTTTTTAAAGATATTATACAACAAACTATGAAAAGTTGTCTAAATTTTAATAAATCACTAGAATTAACTCGAATAAGAGTGATTTAATGTTCACTTCTCGATAAAAATAAGTTAAAATGAGGCTTATATTCTAAAGTTTATGAAACTCAAATGGATAAATGTGATTGATTTTATCTGACGTTAGTCGATCGACTATGTTTAAGGAGAGAATCTATGTTTAATAAAAAAATAATTTTAGTTGTTTTTATAAATGTTTTTATATTGTTCGGTTGCGCATCGAATCAGACCGAATTACTAAAAACCCCACATCGGGACACTGAGTTTTTGCTTGGTACGGTTGTTACTATAAGTATTTATAATCCAGATCAAGAACATGTGGTTGAATTGGCGATTGATCGGATTGAACAACTCGAGCATATACTTAGTGATGAAATTGAATCGACAGAAGTTGATCAAATAAATGAAAATGCAGGGATTAAGCCTGTTCAAGTATCAGAAGAACTTTACTATTTAATTGAGCGGAGTGTTGAGTACGGAGACATATCAGATGGTGCTTTTGATGTAACGATTGGTCCACTGACAAATCTTTGGCGGATCGGGTATGATGATGCAAGGAAACCAGCAGTAGATGAAATTGAGCAAGCGATAGCTTTAATCGATCATCAGAAGATTCAATTAGATCAAGAAGACCAGTCTGTTTTTTTAATCGAGAAAGGGATGCAACTTGATCTTGGGGCGATTGCAAAGGGTTATATTACCGATCAAGTTTACGAACTGTTCATTCAAGAAGGTGTTACTTCAGCTATTATCGATTTAGGAGGTAATATTTTTGTGATGGGTCATCGTCCACAAGGAGATAAATGGTCGGTCGGGATTCAAAACCCCTTTTTAGGCAGAGGTGAAATCCTAGGTCGAATTCGCACGACAGACCAATCGATTGTAACTTCTGGTATTTATGAGCGCTACCTTGAAGTTGATGGTGTCCAATACCATCATTTGCTTGACCCGAACACAGGCTATCCATTTGATCATGAGATTGCTGGTGTTTCAATAATAAGTGATACTTCGATTGATGGTGATGCTTTATCAACGGTTGTTTTTACCAAGGGATTAAATGAAGGGAAGTCTTTTATTGAATCTTATCCTGGAGCTGAGGCGATCTTTATTACTAAAGATCAAGAAGTTGTGATAAGCTCTGGGTTAATCGATGAATTTGAGCTAACCAATGATCGATTTGAATTGATCAAAGATTAGGAAGAGGCAGATAAAATGACAATCATTTCATTTTTAAAACTAGTTGAAATTCAAACAAAAATAGCAAGTGTCTTTCCTTTCCTAATTGGTTTATTATTTGTAATTTATAGATACGATAGCTTTTATTTAGCAAATACATTGATCTTTTTTAGTGCGATGCTCTTATTTGATTTAACAACCACAGTCATTAATAATTATATCGATTATCAAAAAGCAAGTTCTGAGAGCTTTCGGGAAGAACATAATATTATTAGCCAAATTGGTATTTCTCTGAATCAGGTGATTAAAATAATTTTTATTATGCTGATTGTTTCAATCGCGCTTAGTCTCTGGCTAGTTTATAGAACGGATTTATTCGTTTTATTCGTTGGGATGCTGTGTTTCGCGATTGGTATTTTTTATACGTTTGGTCCAATCCCATTATCGCGGATGCCATTAGGTGAGTTTTTTTCTGGTGTAACAATGGGATTTGGAATTATTTTTCTAACAGTTTATATCAATGCCTATTCTGAGGGAATAACTAATTTCAAACTGGATGGATTTAATCTTCAATTTAATGCAAACCTTATCCTTCTGTTAGAAATTTTAATTATTTCCTTACCAAGTGTCCTGACTATCTCTAATTTGATGCTGGCAAATAATATTTGTGATTTAGAAGAGGATATTGAAAATCAGCGGTTTACCTTGCCATACTATATTGGAAGAAAAAATGCGCTTCGCATCTTCAATTATCTTTATTTGCTTGCCTTCATTGCGTTGGTTGTGGCTGTATTTTTAAAACTAGTTCCAACCATACTGTTGGCAAGCTTACTCATGGTCTATCCGATTTATAAAAATGCGAAGAAATTTTACCAAACACAAGTTAAGTCAGAAACCTTTTCGCTAGCGATCAAAAATTTAATCCTTATCAACGGATCAATTGTTATTTTATTTTTGACCGCATTAATATGGATGTAAAAAAAGGAATGTGAATCAAATGGATCAATCACCCATCATATCTTTCCAAAACGTTTCCTACCGCTATGATTTAAGGAGTTCAAATTATGCTTTATCAAATGTATCTTTTACGGTCGGACGTGGTGAATGGTTAACTCTATTAGGTGAAAATGGCTCAGGAAAGTCGACAGTTGCACGACTGGTTGTTGGTTTATCAGAACCAGAATTAGGTTCGATCGAATTTAACCAACATGTAATCAATCAACAAAGTAAATCGACATTATGGAAAAATATCGGCATTGTTTTTCAAAATCCAGATAATCAGTTTATCGGGACAACGGTTCAAGATGATGTTGCTTTTAGTTTAGAAAACTTAAATTTAAGTTATCCTGAGATGGAAAAACGTGTTTCCAGTGCTTTGAAACAAGTTGATATGTATGAATTAAGGGAAAAAGACCCTTCGCAGTTATCAGGTGGCCAAAAACAAAGAGTCGCTATCGCGGGTATCCTAGCTTTAGAACCAGAGTTAATGATCTTTGATGAAGCATTTATTATGTTAGATCCTAAAAGTCGTAAAGAGTTATTAAATCAGTTGAAAGTGATTCAAAAAGAATTAGGGTTGACGATTATCACGATTACACACGATCATAATGAAGCCGTTTTGGCGGACCGTCTTCTCGTATTAGAGGATGGGGAAGTGATCGATCAAGGTGATGCTCGTTCGGTGTTTAGCCGAAACAGCCAGATCCAACCTCCTTTCGCAGAACAATTCCGTCGTAAGCTTAGGGACAGAGGTCTGTCTGTGCCTGATCACTATATGTTAAAGGATGAGTTGGTGGAATGGCTATGCAAATAAAATTTGATCACGTTAAAGCCGATTATCAATTAGGCCCCATTCGAGCAGCCAATATCATCGATGATATCTCACTTGATATTCGGTCAGGGTCGTTTACAGCAGTTATTGGTCCAACCGGTGCAGGAAAAACGAGTTTATTAAAGTTGATTAACGGACTCCTTGCGCCCTCAACAGGCTCTGTTCAAGTAGGGGAAATGGTTTTAAAAAAGGTAACGAAAAAAGCCGATTTGAATTTTGTCAGAAAGAGGGTTGGCATGGTTTTTCAATTTCCTGAGAACCAGCTTTTTGCCGAAACAGTTAAGGACGATATTGCTTTTGGTCCCAAAAATTTTGGCTTTAATGAGGAAGAAGTCGAACGAAGTGTCAGTCAAAGCCTTGAACAAGTTGGGTTGAGTCGAGCGTTATTAAAGCGATCGCCATTTTCTTTATCAGGTGGTCAACAACGTCGTGTTGCCTTAGCCGGCGTACTCGCAACAAAACCAGATATCTTAGTTTTAGATGAGCCTGGTGCGGGACTGGATACAAGGGGAAAGAGTGAGATCTTATCGTTAATTAAAGCATTAAATGAAAAAGAGGGTGTGACCGTGTTACTAGTCACCCACGATATGAATGATGTCGCTCAATACGCAGACCATGTTTTATTATTGGACAAAGGAAAGTCTGCTAGCTATCAAGCAACAGAAAGTTTTTTTAGTGATCAAGATCAATTGATTAAATGGGATCTTGATTTGCCTGATGTTGTTCAGTTACAGCGTCAAATCGAACAACGGACAGGAATCGAGTTTAAAAGAACTTCTTTATCAAAAACAAATTTAATTGATCAGCTGATTGAGGAAAAATTATTATGAACAAACTAATCTTAGGTCGTTATTTCCCGGGTAATTCTTTTTTTCATCGGATGGACCCACGGGCAAAATTGATTGCCACCATTTATTTTATCGCTCTCTTATTTTTTGTTGATCATACAGTCGGTTATTTATGGATGCTTAGCTTCACCTTATTGGTGATTAACATATCAGGTGTTTCACTGAGTATTTATTTAAGAGGAATAAAGCCATTGATCTGGCTCATTTTAATGGCTGTCTTTTTTCGGGTTGTTTTTACCGCCGGAGGCACCCTCTATCTAAGTGTCGGTCCTTTTACAGTCTCAAGTTATGGCCTGTTACTTGGCTTTTATTCATTTAACCGCTTTACATTGATTATCTTAATCTCAACTGTCTTAACTTTAACAACAAAACCGATTGATTTAACAGATGCAATCGATGCCTTATTAAAACCAGTGAGACTGTTGGGTGTCTCAACGGCTGATTTTTCATTGATGTTGTCGATTTCATTACGGTTTATTCCGAATCTATTAGATGAGACGCAAAAAGTACTTGACGCTCAACGGGCACGTGGGGTTATTTTTGGCGAGGGAAGTTTAATTGAACAGATGAAGAAAATTGTTCCGCTGATTATTCCACTCTTTTCAAGCTCATTAAAAAGAGCTGAGGAGATGGCTGATGTGATGGAGGTTAGAGGTTATCAATCAGGGAAAAAACGATCAAGTTTCCGGCAATTAATTTGGCATAGTCGTGATACAGGAAGCTTGGTTATTATGTTGTTTTTGACAATTGGTATCATTTTTTTAAATCAGTTTCCAATATTTGAACAATGGATCTTATAAAAAAAGAAGCGCATCTACTGAATTCAGTAGATGCGCTTCTTTACTTAGTAGCGGCGGAGGGGATTGAACCCACGACCTTTCGGGTATGAACCGAACGCTCTCGCCAGCTGAGCTACGCCGCCATCATAAAAATCTACATCCTTAAAGGCACAAGTGATATCATACAATAGCCTCTCAATCCTGTCAATAGTTTTACTCGTTTTTTCCTACCTGTGGGTTTTCTAGAAAGAAGTCGAAAGATTTCTTAATTTCCATCTGATATTCTGACAAATTATCTCGCTCAGCTATGTTTTAATAGAGCACATACTAACAAAGAGGTGACGGATGGTGGCAATGAGAGCAAATTTAAAAGTAGCAAAGTTAGATAAAGAAGGTCAGGGGAAATGGCTAGAAAAAATCTATCAATGGATCATCGAAAAAAATATCTTATTTTATTTGGTTGCTTTTTTATTAGGACGAGCTGTTATCTTAAACGAATTAATCCCTTTTTCGCTCGCTTATTTGGTCAGTGTCAGATTAGTTAAAAAAGAAAATGAGCGGAAAGTCATCATTTTTAGTTTAATCGGTGCATTAACGGTTAATTTAACTCATCTATCTATAGTTTTGGGAAGTTATTTGTTTTTTTTCTTATTCAATTCGTTTCATTTTGTCGCTAAATCAAAAAAACATCTACCTTACTTAATCTTTTTCGCACACTTTTTGACCCGGTCGTGTTACTACACGATATTAAATCAATGGACAGGCTATACTTTATTTATTGCCTGTATGGAAGCGCTATTGAGTGCCGTACTCTTTTTGATCTTTATCCAAAGCACGCCACTATTGACATCAAACCGATATAAAACAACTTTTAAAAATGAAGAATTGATTTCATTTGTAATCATGTTTACTTCTGTTTTGGCTGGCTTATCTGGGATTGTTATTCAAGATGTCAGTCTTGATCATATTGTGTCTAGGTATATTATTTTATTATTTGCTTTTACAGGCGGTCCCACGATTGGTGCAACAGTTGGTGTCGTTATCGGACTCATTTTAAGTCTAGTCAATGAGCCTACTTTAGCACAGATAAGTCTATTAGCTTTTAGTGGTTTACTTGGCGGATTGATGAAGGAAGGTAAAAAACTTGCGGTGAGTTTAGGATTGTTAATCAGTACATTTTTACTTGGTTTTTACGGGATAGATGTGGATTTACTATTCCCTTCCGTCATTGCATCAAGTCTCGCGATTATTTTATTTCTCTTTAGTCCCGACCATGTCATTCAAAAACTCGCTCGCTATATCCCAGGAACGAATGAACAATTTGAAGAACAACAACAGTATCTACAAAAATTAAGAGATGTAACAGCGAGTCGGATGGAGCAATTTTCGGATGTTTTTATGGCCTTATCAAAAACGTTTACTGGAAAACAACTTCAACAATCTGATGAGAGCGATGACCAAAAGGATACGGATGATTTTCTTAGTCATGTGACAGAAAAGACTTGTCAATCGTGTTTTAAAAAAACATGGTGTTGGTCAGAGCACTTTGATGAAACCTATCAGCATATGGAACAAATGAAACAGGAAATGACAGAAAGCGGAGTGGTTTCTCCAATGACAGAACTTAAGTTTAGCAAACATTGCGTAAAACCACACAAAGTAGAAGCGGCTATGAAGGAAGAATTATCTTACTATAAAGCAAATCAACAGCTAAGGCGTCAAGTGGGTGAAAGTCGCCGGTTTGTTGCAGATCAATTATTAGGAGTGTCCGAAGTGATGCATAATTTTGCGAAAGAAATTGTGAATGAGCGAGACCAACATGATCAACAAGAGCATCAAATAATGATGGCGCTTCAATCCATCGGCATTGAGGTTGACCAATTAGATATCTATTCACTGAAAAAAGGCGAAATCGATATTGAAATGACATTGTCTGTCTATCAATATCATGGAGAAGCAGAAAAGGTTATTGCCCCTATATTGTCAGATATTTTAAACGAAAGTGTAGTTGTTAAAGAAGAGGAAATATCACCAATGCCTAATGGGTATTGCTTCTTAATCTTCAGGTCGGCAAAAAAATATCAATTAAAAGTTGGTGTGTCTCATGCTGCTCAGAATGGTGGCTTTATTTCAGGTGATAGCTATTCAACGATGGAGCTAGCAGCTGGTAAATATGCGTTAGCGATTAGTGATGGGATGGGAAATGGCCAGCGCGCACGTAAGGAAAGCATGCAGACCTTAAGACTCTTACAACAAATTCTTCAATCGGGCATTGATGAACAAGTTGCAATCAAATCAATCAACTCTATTTTATCGCTTCGAATGACAGATGAGATCTTTTCAACCTTAGACTTAGCAATGATTGATATGCAGACAGCTCATGTGCAGTTCCTTAAAATTGGTTCGACGCCAAGTTTTATTAAACGGAGGCAGCAGATAATTAAGATTGAATCTAGTAATTTACCAATTGGAATTGTTGAAGAATTTGATGTCGAGGTTGTCGATGAACAACTCCAAGAGGGAGATTTATTAATCATGACTAGTGATGGTGTATTTGAGGCGCCAAAGTTCATTCAAAATCAAGAAATTTGGTTAAAACGAATCATTCAAAAAATTAAAACAAATGATCCCCAAGATATTGCCGATATCTTGTTAGAAGAGGTTATTCGACAAACATCAGGTGCTATTGAAGACGATATGACGATATTGGTTGGAAAAATAACCAAATTCGAATCAAAGTGGGCAAGCATCCCAGCCTACGAATCACAGGTGTATTAAGAATTGTTTTTCTAGTATATAACCGGCTCTTTCTGGTGAGAATGATACTAGTTCATTCAAATAGGAGGAGAAGGACTTTGAAAAAAGGCAAGTTAAAGCAAATCTTATTATTAACGGATGGTTGTTCCAATCAAGGTGAAGATCCCACACTTGTTGCGAACTTTATTAATGAAAAAGGCATTACCGTCAATGTGATCGGCGTCCTTGATCAGAACGATACTCAGTCTGATAGTCTAACAGAAGTCGAAGAAATCGCTTCAGCAGGAGGTGGCGTTTGCGAAATCGTTTATCCAAATATTCTAACACAAACAGTGAAAGCAGTGACGAAACAAGCGATGACACAAACATTGCAAGGCGTTGTCAATCAAGAGCTAAAACAAATTTTTGGCAAGCAACACGAAATTGAAGAATTACCACCAGATAAAAGAGGCGAAGTCATGGAAGTCGTTGAAGATTTAACAGAGATGAGCGATTTACACTTGCTTGTTTTAATCGATACGAGTGCGAGTATGCAAAAGAAATTACCTACAGTCAAAGAGGCACTGTTGGACCTTTCACTCAGTTTAAATTCAAGAGTAGGGGATAACCAGTTTGCCATCTATTGTTTTCCTGGTAAAAAGAAAGCTATTAATAAAATTCTTGATTGGTCAACAAAACTTGATCAATTGGAAACTGTTTTCCCTAAATTAACAAGTGGTGGCATTACACCAACAGGCCCTGCTTTAAAAGAAGCCTTATATCGCTTTAGTCAAACGGGTTTAATAAGGAGCTTTAAGAAAAATGCTGAGTCAGAAGCAGCCGACTTCAACCTTTAATCTACCAGTGGGTAGTCGCTTAGTCGGAAAATGGGGAAAACAGCCCTATTTAATTAAGAAAAAATTAGGGCAAGGTGCAATTGGTGTCGTTTATTTAGTCGAGAAGCTGGATGGACAATTAGTCGCTCTCAAAATGAGTGATCAAATCGCATCACTCACGTCTGAAATCAATGTCTTAAAAAAATTAGCCAAGGTCCAAGGGATGAGCCCTGGACCTTCTTTGTTCGAGATCGATGATTGGATTAGTCCAAGGGGTGACCAATATCCGTTTTATACAATGGAGTATGTTGAAGGTGAACGACTGGAAAGCTTTCTTAGAAAAAGAGGAGTGGGTTGGCTCGGGGTCTTCTTTTCTCAATTATTATTAGAGCTTGACCAACTCCACGAGGCTGGCTTTGTTTTAGGAGATTTAAAGTTAGATAATGTGATTGTAACCAAGAATCCGACGCGCTTACGCTTTATCGATGTTGGCGGTGTGACGCAATTTGGTCGCTCAGTAAAAGAGTACACTGAATTTTATGATCGAGGATATTGGCGTTTGGGTGATCGGCAAGCAGATCCTAAATATGATCTTTTTTCTTTGGGCATGATGGCCATAAATTATGCGTATCCAAAGCAATTCAGTCGCACTAATGATCCCAAACGCGAATTATTCCACCGATTAAAAGAAGCCGATATCTTGAAAGATTATCATCACATCATAAAGCGTGCATTAAAGGGCTCGTACCAATCGTGCCAAGAATTAAGAACTGATTTACACAGAAATCACTTGAGTCGTTTGACTAAAAATAAGTCATATAGAGACGTGAGTTCTCCTTATCATGAACAAAGCTGGATTGAATTGGTCTTATTTACAATCATCAGTTTCATCTCAATTGCCTTCACCTTATTTATGTGATCAACGGTCTTTAAATACATCAAAGTTATCATGGGCTAACTGATGTAGAATTGACCGTTGTTGCTTTTCATTCAGTCATTTATTTGGTACGATGATTAACAGAATAAATAACTATAAAAAAGTAGGTTTAGTCCCATGTTAACTGCAAAAGTTGATCGATATATCAATAAACATCATCTCATTCAGCCAAACTCAAAAGTTATGGTGGGTGTTTCGGGTGGGCCAGATTCGATGGCTTTATTACATTACCTTTTAGTTAAAAGAAAAACCTATCGTTTAGAGTTAGTTGCTGTAATTATTGAACATGGTCTGCGCGGAGTAGAATCAAAACAGGATAGGGATTATGTTCAAGCGTTTTGTCAAAAAAATAATATTGCTTTTGATACAAAATCAATTGATGTGAATAGATACAAAGAAAAATATAAACTAGGTACACAGGTAGCCGCTAGAACACTTCGTTACCAAGCTTTCGATGAATTGATGAAAAAACATCAGAGTGATTATTTAGCATTAGCGCATCATGCTGATGATCAAGTCGAAACGGTCTATATGCGGTTGACTCGTGGCACTCAGCTTGAAGGCTTGCAAGGGATGAGTCACTCTCGTGCTTTCTCCACCGGAAAAATTATTCGTCCCTTTTTGTCTATCACAAAAGAGATGATCGAAAACTACTGTCAAGAAAACAATATTATTCCAAGGCGCGATCCATCTAATGAAGAAGATACTTATACGAGAAATTATTTTAGACTCCATGTATTACCACTTTTACGAAAGAAAAACCCTAACCTCACAGATACAATTTTGCATATGACAGAAAAGATAGCAGATGATAGTTACTACTTAACTGAACAGGCAAAAAAAGCGAGTGAAAAAGTGCTTCATTTTTCAAAAAAACCAAAAAAAGTGACAGCTCAAATTACGGCTTTGAAAAGTTACCCTCTTGCTTTACAAAGAAGGTTGTTTCATCTAATATTAGATTATCTGTACGAGACTTTGCCCGAGAGCTTGAATTATCGACATGAAAATCAGTTTTTCGAATTGATAAATAACGATCGTGCGAATGCATCGATTGATTTGCCTGCAGAATTACAAATGAAGAAGGCGTATCAATCATTAATTTTTTGTTTTAAGCATGATGAAAAAGAAGCCTATCAGTATCCATTAACGGTTCCAGGACAAACAGTTTTGAGTGATCAAAACATGTCTATAAGGATTGAGTTGGTTGAAGAAAAAGAACAACTCCCCCAAAACAGTTCAACATACTACTTACCGATTAAACAAGGGGAAATTCCTTCGTTGACCGTTCGGACACGACTGCCAGGCGATCGGATTTACTTAGCACACATCAATGGAAGAAAAAAAGTGAAATCCATTTTTATTGATAAAAAAATCCCTTTAGATACACGGGATCGCTGGCCGATTCTGGTGCGGGATCAAGAAGAAGTGCTTTGGATTATCGGCTTAGAAAAAAGTGACCAAGTGAAACAAAAAGATCAGTATCTTAAAATTACGTATCACAGAGAGACGTGAATGGTAGGAGGATTTAAATGCATAATGATATCGAAAGAATTTTGGTGTCTGAAGAAGAGATTCAGAAAAAGTGTCAGGAGTTAGGTCAAGAGCTTGCTAAAGAATATGAGGGAAGATTCCCGCTGGCCATCGGTGTCCTTAAAGGTGCGTTACCGTTTATGTCAGATATTCTTCGTCATATGGATACATATCTAGAAATGGATTTTATGGATGTATCCAGCTATGGCGGTGAAACACGTTCATCAGGAGAAGTAAAGATTGAAAAAGATTTAAATACTAAAGTTGAGGGCAGAGATCTTCTCATAATTGAAGATATTATTGACTCTGGTCTCACTTTAAGTTATTTAGTCGATCTTTTTAAATATCGGAAAGCAAAATCAATTAAGATCGTGACATTACTAGATAAACCGACAGGGAGAACAGTTGATATTAAAGCAGATGTCGTCGGATTTAAGGTGCCTAATGAATTTGTTGTCGGGTATGGTTTAGACTATCAAGAGAAGTATCGAAACCTCCCATATATCGGTGTGCTTAAACCACATATCTATGGTAATAATGAATTAAACACATAATTTTTTAAAAATATTTAGTTAAAGAAAACCGCAAAATGGAATAAAACATTTTATTATAGAAATGATAAGGACAAAATATTTGCCATCTTTGTTTTTTCCATGGTACTATGTACAATAGTTTTCTCGTTTTGGGAGGAGGAAAGTTATGAATCGTGTAACCCGTAATTTGATTTTTTATTTTGTGATATTCCTTGTTATTATTACGGCAATGCAATGGATAACAGGGCAAGCGAACAGAACTGAAGAATTCAAATTAAATGAATTTATTGAAGTATTAAGTAATGATGAAATAGAAAGCCTCGAGATGCGACCTGCTAACGGTGTCATGCGCATCACAGGTGTATTGGATGATGAGGAAGGTACGAATTTTATTACAAACGTACCGGACAATCCAGATATCGTTTCTAGTATTACACTACAAGCAACAAATCAAGAAATTCTTGATGTCTTAGAAGAAGAACAGCCAAGTCCATGGTTGAGTTTCTTATTCACGATGCTACCGTTTATTATCGTCATTGTGATCTTTGTCTTTTTAATGAACCAATCACAAGGTGGCGGCAATAAGGTCATGAACTTTGGTAAGAGTAAGGCGAAGATGTACCAAGAGGATAAGAAAAAAGTCACCTTTAACGAAGTGGCTGGTGCCGATGAAGAAAAGCAGGAGCTAATAGAAGTCGTTGATTTTCTAAAAGATCCGCGCAAGTTTTCTGCAATTGGTGCTAAAATTCCTAAAGGAATGCTTTTGGTTGGGCCACCGGGAACAGGTAAAACCTTACTTGCTCGAGCTGTTGCTGGAGAAGCGGGAGTGCCATTTTTCTCAATCAGTGGTTCTGACTTTGTTGAGATGTTTGTGGGTGTAGGTGCCTCACGTGTTCGTGATTTATTTGAAAATGCAAAGAAGAATGCACCGTGTATTATCTTTATTGATGAGATTGATGCAGTTGGACGTCAGCGTGGAGCTGGTGTTGGTGGTGGACATGATGAGCGTGAGCAAACATTAAACCAACTTCTTGTTGAGATGGACGGTTTTGGTGAAAATGAAGGTGTTATCATTCTCGCTGCTACAAACAGACCAGATATTTTAGACCCTGCGTTACTTCGTCCAGGTCGTTTTGACCGACAAATTATGGTTGATCGTCCGGACTTAAACGGTCGAAAAGAAATTCTTGAAATCCATGCTCGCAATAAGCCTCTAGCCGATAATGTTGATTTAAAAACAATCGCTATGCGAACGCCTGGTTTTTCAGGAGCTGATTTAGAGAACTTATTAAATGAAGCTGCACTTGTGGCGGCTAGAACGAATAAAAAGCAAGTTGAACTCGAAGATATAGATGAAGCAACAGATCGAGTGATTGCAGGACCGGCGAAAAAGAGTCGTGTAATTTCAGAAAAAGAACGAAACATAGTAGCTTATCACGAGAGTGGGCACACACTCATTGGACTCATTCTTGATGGTGCTACTACAGTTCACAAGGTAACGATTGTCCCACGAGGTCGAGCGGGCGGTTATGCCGTGATGCTACCTAAAGAAGATAGATACTTTATGACGAAATCCGAATTACTTGATCAAGTCACGGGTCTCTTAGGTGGGCGTGTTGCTGAGGAGATTACCTTTGCTGAAGTGAGTACAGGAGCGCACAATGATTTCCAACGTGCAACAAGCATTGTGCGAAAAATGGTTACCGAGTACGGTATGAGTGAAAAAATTGGGCCATTACAGTTCAATGGTAGTGGAGACCAAGTGTTTCTCGGCCGAGATATGCAAAGCGATTCAGGAATTAGTGACGCAATTGCTTATGAGATTGACCAAGAGATGCAAAGCTTAATAAATGAGTGTTATGAAAAGGCAAAACAGATTTTAACAGAGAATCAAGATAAATTAGAATTGATGGCTCAAACATTGCTAGAAGTAGAAACGCTAAACGCTGATCAGATTAAATCATTGTTTGAAACGGGTAAATTACCTGAAATTGTGGAATCTGAAGATGAAGAAGAGGTTCAAACAACTGAGGGTGAAAAAGAAGAAGTAAAAGTTAACATTCAAGCCAAAGAGGCAGATTCGACTCCAAAACGAGATGAAGAACCATTCGAAGATAAAGAGGACTCGAATGCTCCCGGTCAAGATGAGGAAGACAGCGAAAATAAATAAAAATGACTAAACCAGGTTAAGTCTTTCGAATAAAGGCATAACCTGGTTTTTTTATTAAGCTATTCGCTCATACTATCTAACGATTGCTATAAAAGTGCATGAGTTTTTTAAAGAAGTAATTGATTATTTTTGTGATTACTAAGGAAAAACAGTAAAATAAAAGAGTAGTTTTAAAATACTTGAAACAAGTGTGGTGATTTTATGTTACTTGCTTTAGATGTAGGGAATACGAATACAGTATTGGGATTATTCGAAGACGATCAATTAATTTATAAATGGCGTATAAAAACAGATCGAGAAAAAACAGAAGATGAATATGTCATCTTGATTAGTTCGTTACTTAAAAATCGTGGCATAAAGTTAGAGGTGGTCAGTGATATTATTATTTCCTCTGTTGTTCCTCCTCTCATGTATGCCTTAGAAATGATGGCAAAAAAGTATTTTGCTGTTGATCCTATTATTGTTGGTGAATATCCGATTGATAAATACTTAAAAATGAAATATCCAAATCCTAAAGAATTAGGCGCTGATCGAATTGTAAATGCGGTTGGTGCGATTAAGGAATATGGGAGTCCGCTTATCATTATCGATTTTGGTACAGCGACGACTTATTGTTATATAGATGAAACAGCCGCATATGTAGGAGGCGCAATCACTCCGGGTATAAAAATATCTGTGGATGCATTGTACGATCGCGCAGCTAAATTACCACGAGTTGAAGTAGAAGAAACTGATAAAGTGATTGGGGCTTCGACGATAGAAGCGATTAAATCCGGTGTCTTTTTTGGTTTTGTTGGACAAGTGGATGCTGTTATTCGTCAAATTAAGGAAGAAAGCGGTCAGCAACCTAAGGTAATTGCCACAGGTGGTACCGCTGAATTAATTGGTGACCAATCGGAAGAAATTGAAGTGATTGATATGGCTTTGACCTTAAAAGGTCTGGCAGAGATTTATAATATTGTGAAATAAAAAGGAGTTTTTATTTTGAGAGACTATTTAATTAAAGCAACAGCATGTGAAGGAAAAGTACGAGCTTACGCAATTAGATCAACCGAAATGGTAGAGGAAACTAGAAGGCGTCAAGACACTTGGGCAACAGCTAGCGCTGCTCTAGGAAGAACATTAACGATCTCAACGATGATGGGAGCCATGTTAAAGGGCGAGGATAAAATAACCGTTAAAATAGAAGGTGATGGTCCAACAGGTCCTATTGTTGCTGACGCCAATGCTAAAGGTGAAGCAAGAGCTTATATTACAAATCCACATGTTGATTTTGATTTAAATGAGAAAGGAAAGTTGGACGTAGCACGAGCGGTTGGTACAAACGGCTATTTAAGTGTTGTGAAAGATCTTGGTTTGAAAGAACATTTTACAGGACAAGTTCCCATTGTTTCTGGAGAAATCAGTGAAGATTTCACTTATTATTTTGCTAATTCCGAACAAATACCTACATCAGTTGGTGCAGGTGTTTTGGTGAATCCAGATCACACAATTTTAGCATCTGGTGGTTTTATAGTTCAAGTGATGCCGGGTGTATCGGACGACACCATTGAGTATATTGAAAAAAGAATTCAGGCCATGCCTGCGATTTCTAAACTCGTTCACTTAGGAAAAAATCCAGAAGAAATTTTGACAGAGTTGTTCGGTAAAGAAGAATTTAAAGTCTTAGAAAAATTACCGGTTCAGTTTCGTTGTACATGTTCGAAAGAGAGAATAAAGAATGCAATTGGTGGTTTAGATCTCAAGGAATTGGATGAGATGATTGAGGTTGATGAGGGAGCGGAAGCGAGTTGCCACTTCTGTAATGAGCGGTATGAGGTGACTAAAGAAGAATTAATCGAACTAAAACAATCCAAGGAGATATAGGAAATGCGTAAAATAATGCTTTGGATCATCATCGCTTTAATTACAACTAATCTTTTGACACTCATTTTCTGGAGAGGTGGCGACGAAACCACTCAAGTCCCAGATCAAAAACAATTAACTTCTGATGATGCTACTGAAGATGAGCCTGTTGTTGCTATTGTTGATGATGAAAGAATTCACCACCAAGATTGGCAGGACTACTTAGAAAGCCATTATGGAGAAACTGGTTTAAGAGAGATGATTAATCATCACGTTATTCAAAAACTAGCTGAACAGCACAATATTCAAGTTGACCCTGCTATCGTTGATTTAGAAGTGTCCTTTTTGGCTACAGTACACGGAGAACTAGCGGAAGACCAAATTAAAACGATCGAAGAAGAATGGCGAAGAGAAATAGAAGATCGTTTACTAACAGAAATGCTTTTTACAAAAGATGTAACGATCCCTGAAGAAGAGATTAGAGAATACTACGATACGTATGAGCGTCAATATAATTTCTCACAACGCATCGAGTTATCACATATAGTAGTAGACGATTTAGATACAGCTAATCGTCTATATCAGGAATTAGAAGAAGGCGCAGATTTTAAAGCTCTAGCATATGAATACACTATTGATGAAGATTCAAGAGCGACGGGTGGCTATATTGGTTTTTTTGCTACTCAAAGTACTTTTTTACCAACAAATTATCTTGAAGAGGCATCAAATATAGCACCATTCAACTATACAGAACCGTTTTTGGGTAACCAAGGGTATGTCATTCTATATCTACACAGGGAGCTTCCAGAACTCGAGCTTGAATATGACCAAATAAAAGATCATATTCGAGTTAAATTGGCTATCGAAGAATTAGAAGAAACGCCTTCGATTGAAGCACTCTGGGAAGAGTTTGAGATTGATTGGATTTATTGACAAATCCATTTTTATCAGATACAATTAATCTAATAAGAATACTCGGAATTAGGAGGATGTTAAATGAACATAGCAAGTTCAATTGCTGCTTTGATTGGAAACACGCCGATTGTCAAGTTAAACCGTTTGACGGGAGAAAATGATGCTGAGGTTTATGCAAAACTTGAGTACATGAATCCTGGGAGTTCTGTTAAAGATCGAATTGCCTTAGCAATGGTTGAAGCCGCTGAAGAGAGTGGTGAATTGAAAGAAGGCGATACGATTATTGAGTCAACAAGTGGGAACACTGGAATTGGGATTGCGATGGTTGCTGCAGTAAAAGGCTACAAAGCTATCCTGGTCATGCCAGATACCATGAGTCTTGAACGAAGAAACCTCCTTCGCGCTTATGGTGCAGAATTAATCTTAACCCCTGGGTCTGAAGGAATGAACGGGGCAATTAGTAAAGCACAGGAATTAAAAGAAGAACACGGCTACTTCATGCCTGAACAGTTTAGTAACTTTGCAAACCCTGATATTCATGAAAAAACGACTGGTCGTGAGATTGTGGAACAGATGGGCGAACAGTTAGATGCCTTCATTTCAGGGATTGGTACGGGCGGAACAATCACAGGTGCAGGGAAAGTTTTGAAAGAAAAATATGCTGATATCAAGCTATATGCTGTTGAACCAACTGATTCGGCTATTTTGTCTGGTAAAGAAGCAGGGCCTCATAAAATTCAAGGTATTGGTGCTGGCTTTGTACCAAAAGTGTTGGACACAGATATTTATGATGAGATTATTACAGTCACTAATGATCAAGCATATGACACAGCTAGAGAAGCGGCTAGACTTGAGGGGCTCTTAGGAGGCGTATCTTCAGGAGCAGCATTATATGCAGCTAAACAAGTGGCTAAAAAGCTAGGAAAAGGTAAGAAGGTATTAGCGATTATCCCAAGCAATGGGGAACGATACCTATCCACACCGCTCTATCAGTTTGATGAATAAAATTTATTTAAAAGCAACTCCTTCTATATGATAGGGGTTGCTTTTTTTATAGGGTGTGTACCGATTGATTATTGAAATTAAACAAAGATTATTACCAAAGAATTAAATAAAGTGGTAAAATAGACTGCTAAAGGCACTTAAATGGTGTTAAAATAAAGAAAAACGATAGGAGACGATCGATGTGAGTCAGTTTATTTCAACTAAACACGGTCGACTAGAGTTTAGTAAAAAGACGATTATTATGGGGATTTTAAATGTGACACCCGATTCTTTTTCTGATGGTGGCAATTATAATGACATTGATAAGGCCGTGAAACAAGCAGAAAAAATGGTTGCTGATGGAGCTGATATCATTGACATTGGTGGTGAGTCCACACGTCCCGGTTACACACCAGTAACAATTGAAGAGGAAATTGAACGAGTCGCTCCAATTATTGAAAAAATAAAAGCAACGCTTCCCGTACCGATTTCAATAGATACATTCAAAAGTGAAACAGCAGAAGCGGCTATCAACGCGGGAGCAGATATGATCAATGATATTTGGGGTGCAAAATACGATCCGAGGATTGCGAAGGTTGCTGCTGAATATCAGGTTCCGATTATTTTAACGCACAATCGCAAAGAAGCTGTTTATAAAACTTTAATCGACGATATGAAAACTGATTTATTTGAAAGTATTTCGATCGCTAAAGAACAAGGGGTCAAAGACGAGCAGATTATCATTGATCCGGGAATTGGTTTTGCAAAAAGTATGGAGGAAAACCTAGAAGCTATCCGTCAGATCAACCGTTTTAAGGATATGGGTTATCCCGTGTTGCTAGGTACTTCTAGGAAAAGGATTATTGGTCACGTACTCGACACGTCAGTTGAAGAACGTGATGAAGGTACAGCAGCAACCACAGCTTATGGTATTATAAATGGTGTTAGTATTGTTCGTGTACATAATGTGATGATGAATGCACGGATTGCAAAAATGACCGATCAATTGATTGGGAAGGGTGTTCACTTGTAATGGATAAAATTTTTTTGAATCAATTAGCATTCTATGGTTATCATGGGGTATTCGAAGAGGAGAGCGTATTAGGCCAGCGTTTTATTGTTGATTTAGAATTGTTTTTAAATCTAAAAAAGGCAGGCAAGTCAGATGATTTAACACATTCCATTCATTATGGTGAAGTCTACAATGTGGCGAAAGAAATTGTTGAGGGAAAAAGGTATCAACTATTAGAAAGTGTCGCAGAAGTTTTAGCCAGTAAACTTTTAACCGAATTTCCGCTCTTAGAAGCTTGTAAGATAAAGCTCATCAAACCAGACCCACCAATCGTTGGCCATTATGAATCAGTAGGTGTTGAAATTTATCGGGAGCGAACAGATGATGAATAAAGCTTATATTGCGTTAGGATCAAATATACCGCCAAGATTTAATTATTTAAAACAAGCGATTGAAGCGATTCATGAGCTTGATCAAGTATCTGTGATAAATCAATCCGCTATTTATGAGACAGAGCCTGTCGGTTACAAAGATCAGAATAAATTTTTAAATCAAGTTATTGAAGTAAACACAAGCCAGACGGCTCTGGAATTATTGGAGCTTTGTCAATCAATTGAGGATCGTTTGGGGAGAAAGCGTAATGTTAGATGGGGACCTCGGACAATTGATCTTGATATTCTGCTTTATGAGCAGGAGATCATTGAAATGGATCAACTACTTGTTCCACACCCACGAATGACGCAAAGAGCTTTTGTTTTAATTCCATTAATGGAGCTTGCCCCAAACTTGATCCTACCTATTATAAATAAGACAGTTAGTGAACAACTGGAATCATTATCAAATGATGAAAAAAGAGGGGTTGTAAAATGGATCAAGCAAGATGGGGAAGAAGAATAAAGGCGTACCGCAAATTAAAGGGTTACACTCAAGTAGAGTTCGCAGATGCCCTAGGTATTTCATTATCAATTGTTGGAGAAGTGGAACGAGGAGAGCGAAAACCTTCCAAAGCTTTTCTAGAAAGAACAGTAGAGACATTGCAAATCCCTTTAGCTGAGTTAGAGCCACCAAGAAAATAAAGCGAACGAGAAATAACGTTTTACATAATGGCTCTTAGCTAAAAATTTATAATGGCCATGTTAGAATTCAACCTTATGCTATGTTACACTTATCCATATCTCAAATACATTTGAAGATAATCAAGAATCGGAGTGAATGAAAGATGTCAGAAGAATTAAACGAGCATATGCTTGTTCGACGAGAAAAAATGAATGATATGCGCGCCAAAGGTATTGATCCATTTGGTGATAAATTCGAACGAACACATCTGGCTAGCGAACTAATCGAAGAATACGATCAGTTTACTAAAGAAGAATTAGAAGAAAAGAATATCAATGTAACGGTTGCTGGACGCATTATGACAAAGCGTGGAAAAGGTAAAGTAGGATTTACTCATATTCAAGATTTCAGTGATCAAATTCAACTCTATGTTCGTAAGGATGAAATTGGTGATGACTCCTATGAATTATTTAAGTCGGCCGATTTAGGGGACATCATCGGTGTTTCTGGGCCGATGTTCAAGACAAATGTTGGGGAACTATCAATAAAGGTAACTTCTTTTCAGATCCTGACAAAAGCATTGAGACCGTTACCTGAGAAATTTCATGGTTTGAAAGATGTTGAGCAACGCTATCGCCAACGATACTTGGACCTTATCACGAATCAAGACAGTAAAAAAACGTTCATTCTGCGTAGTCAAATTATTCAATCGATGCGACGCTACCTTGATGACCATGGCTTCATAGAGGTTGAAACACCTATGATGCATAGTATTCCAGGCGGAGCTGCAGCACGTCCGTTTGTTACTCATCATAATACGCTTGATATTGAACTCTATATGCGAATCGCTATAGAACTTCATTTAAAACGTCTTGTGGTAGGTGGAATGGAACGCGTTTATGAAATAGGCCGAGTATTTAGAAACGAAGGTATCTCAACTAGGCATAACCCAGAATTCACGATGATTGAGCTATACCAGGCATACGCAGACTATCACGATATTATGAACTTGGTTGAAGACATGGTCGCACATATCGCAGAAGACGTACTTGGTTCAACCACGGTAGAGTATGGTAATGATCAAATTGAGCTTAAACCAGGTTGGAAAAGAATTCATATGGTTGATGTGATTAAAGATTATACTGGCGTTGATTTTTGGAGACAGATGACAGATGATGAAGCTAAAGCTATAGCAAAAGAACATAATGTAGAAATCAATGATTCCATGACATATGGACATATTGTCAATGAATTTTTTGAACAACGTGTTGAAGAAGAACTCGTTCAGCCTACATTTGTTTATGGTCACCCAGTAGAAATATCCCCCTTGGCGAAAAAAAATAAAGAAGATGAACGATTTACAGATCGTTTCGAACTATTTATTGTTCGCCGTGAGCATGCTAATGCTTTCTCTGAATTAAATGATCCAATTGATCAAAGAGAACGATTTGAAGCTCAAGTTAAGGAAAGAGAACAAGGAAATGACGAAGCTCATGCAATGGATGAGGATTTCTTAGAGGCTTTAGAGCACGGGATGCCACCAACTGGCGGATTAGGGATCGGAATCGATCGCCTAGTTATGTTGTTAACTAACGCTCCTTCTATAAGAGACGTCTTGCTATTCCCTCAAATGAAGGGTAGAGAATAAATTATTTTTATGATTATGATAAGGAAGCCCTTAGTCATTAGCTTGAAAAGCACAATGACTAAAGGCTTCTTTTATCGTTACATCAATAACAGAATAGGCTGCGCATGTTGAACTGACTTTAAGAACAGCTTCAATTCAGGGTATTATTTACCAATAAAAAAAGAGTTGACGAAAAGGGAATAGGGTGCTATATTATAAAAGTCGCAAAAATTTGAACGGCAACTTTTAAAATTATTTTAAAATAACACTTGACATTTAAAAGTAGGATGTTATATAATATAAAAGCTGTCGCAAAAAAGACGACACATAAATTGATCTTTGAAAACTGAATCCAAACAACCAAAAGATGTTGAGAAAAGAAGTAAAACTGAAGCTAGTGCTTCAACAGAGTTCAAGCAACTCTTTCAATTATATTGAGAGTTTGATCTTGGCTCAGGATGAACGCTGGCGGCGTGCCTAATACATGCAAGTCGAGCGCGTGAA
>Ga0209487_1000352_pt1 | contig 41978 bp, 40 predicted proteins | sample Poulit2012_FD_187524 | JGI IMG/M metagenome (GOLD analysis project Ga0209487, IMG submission 187524) | Agricultural soil microbial communities from Georgia to study Nitrogen management - Poultry litter 2012 (SPAdes) (version 2) | ecosystem: Environmental > Terrestrial > Soil > Agricultural land... | reverse complement strand
GCAGAAGACATTTGTAAAGTTCCAGCAGATATAATTAGAAATCTTGCAAGAGAATATGCAACAAATAAGCCTTCTGCTCTTATGCAAGGATATGGACCTCAAAGACAAGCATTTGGAGAGCAATTTACAAGAGGGGGAACCGTATTAGCAGCGATTACTGGAAATGTTGGAGTTAGAGGAGGATGGGCATCAGGTATGGGGAGTATTAATTTAGTAAATACGACTCCTGTACCAGTGGGTGAAAATCCATTAGGAGATTTAACAATTCCTTGTTTTTTGTTCACGGATGCTATTGTACGTGGGGAAGAAATGGGAGAAGCAGATGGGGTAAGGGGTTTACCTGCAAAACAGAAAACTCTTCCAGCAAATATTAAAGTAATGTTTAACTTGGCAGGAAATACGTTAATTAATCAACATTCTGACTGCAATAAAACAGCTGAAATTTTACAGGACGAAAATTTACTCGAGTTAATTGTAGTAAGTGAAGTTTTTATGACCCCAAGTGCTAAATACGCTGATATTTTACTGCCCTCAAATACATTTATGGAGAGGTGGGATATTGGCACAACGTGGGCACCGTCACAGCATGCAATACTATCAGAAAAGTGTATAGAAAGTATGTACGAGTCTAAATCTGATTATGAATGGTTAACTATGTTGGCAAAAAAACTTGGGGTAGAAGAGGAGTTTACAGAGGGAAAATCACAATTAGATTGGGTCAAATGGTCCATAAAAGAGTCTAGAAAAGAAGATCTGAATTTCCCCACATTTGAAGAATTTAGAAAAACTGGAACATATCAACCTTCTGTAGAAGAAAATACGGTCATTGCTTTTGAACAAGAGATTAACGATCCTGAGAACTACAAATTTGATACGCCTTCAGGAAAAATAGAGATTTTTTCTAAAGATCTTTGGAATATGGATAATCATAAAGAAATACCTGCGATTCCAAAACATGTAGATTCATGGGAAGGCCCTAAAGATCCTTTAATTGAAAAGTATCCTATTCAGTTGATTGGTTGGCATTACAAACGGCGTTGTCACTCTTCATTTGATAACAATAAATGGTTAGAAGAGATAGGGCCTCAAGTAATTTGGATGAATGAGACCGATGCAGATGAAAGAAAGATAAACCCTGGAGATAAGGTGAAGATTTTTAATGATCGTGGAGAGATCCATATGCCAGTTGAGCTGACGAATAGAATTATGCCTGGAGTAGCAGCTATTCCTCAAGGAGCATGGTGGAAACCTGATGAAAAAGGTGTAGATCAGCGTGGGAACATTAATGCTTTAACAAGTCATCGTCCATCACCGTTATCCAAAGGTAATCCACAACACACAAATTTATGTCAAATTAAAAAAATATAATAAGATTGAAAGGTGGGAATAAAAGTGACTCAAATGGGTTTCTATATAAACAATAAATATTGCACAGGATGTAATGCTTGTGTCATTGCATGTAAAGATAAAAATAATTTAGATGTCGGAATAAATTTCCGTAGGGTTTATGAATATTCTGAAGGAAGTTATGGAAAATTGAATCAAGGAGTTCTACAAAATGTACAAACCTTTTTTACGTCCATCTCATGCAATCATTGTGATGAACCGAAATGTATCGAAAATTGTCCAACAACAGCAATGTATAAACGTGAAGAAGATGGAGTTGTTTTAATTGACCATGATAAGTGCGTGGGATGTAGATATTGTGAATGGAATTGCCCGTATGGTGCCCCACAATATAATGAGAAAATAGGTAAAATGACTAAGTGTGATACTTGCTTAGATCTTCGAGAAGCAGGCGAAGAGCCAGCTTGTGTTGCTGCTTGTCCCATGCGAGCCATTGAGTTTGGACCTATTTCTGAGTTACGTAAGAAATATGGTGATACAGCTGATATTAAAGGATTACCAAGTTCAAACATTACAAAACCAAATCTAGTAATAGATGCTCACAAATACGCTAGTAATTAGTGGAGATCTGACCCGTTTATCAGAACGGTCTACTCATCTTTATGTGATTTGAAGTTAACTGTGCCCCCCATAGTTCTAGAATAATACAAAATTGCTCAGCACAAATATATTTCATTGTGTTTTGTGCCCGGGAGCGAAGCGAAGGGAATGGATTTAATCATGAATGAATGGCCATTGTTGATTTTTACTATATCTTTACAAGCAGCGATAGGTGGAATGTTTATGTTGTGGCTATTCCAGCTGTTAAATAAAGATAGTAATCTAGCAATGTTTAATCTTTTTAAGATACCACTCATTTTCATTGCGGGATTATCACTCATAGGTTTAGGTAGTTCATTTGCTCATCTAGGGGCACCTATTAATGCGCTTAATACTATTCGGCATATTGGTTCATCATGGATGAGTAGAGAAATAATTGTAACTGGTGCATTTATCGGAATATCTATTTTAACGACTGTTTGGACTCTGTATAGTAAAAAAGTTTCCTCATGGTTATTGTTCGGAGGAAGCATTGTAGGATTTGTGGATGTATATTGTATGGCAGCTATATACTCCAACTCTTTAATAGGTCCTTGGACATCCATACATACATTTTTGTCATTTTATGGAACAACGTTAATTTTAGGTGCTGTGCTTATTGTAGCGTTACTTACACCCAACTTATTTAAAGAAGAGATGGTGTATAAGAAAAAGCGTTTTTTCAAAACGGCTTTAACTATAACGTTGTTTGGTTTCGGACTTCATATTATTGGAACAGCTCTATTCTCACCAATGGCAGAAACCGCGATTATTGGTAACTCTGCTGGAGTAACTAATATGACTACTTATTTAGTCTTGGTTACATTAAGATGGATTATCTCTATTTTAGGTGTATCTTTATTAGGATATTTAACATTATCTACTTACAAAAAGTCTTATATAAGCATAGCAGCACTTACCTTGATTGTATTTGTGCTATCTGAAGGAATGAGTCGATATGTATTTTATATGTTAGGTCCATAATCGTAATAAGGGGGCTTTAATATGGGATTTATTAGTTATTGGTTAGAGAGTTTGGATTATGATTATAGAGTTTTGTCTCATTGTTCACTATATCAAAGTCCTCATTCAAGTTGTACGAAATGTATAGACAGCTGCTTGGGAAATGCTATTCAAATAAAGAATGGAGTACCAGTGATAGATTCAGTAAAATGTACACAATGTGGTGACTGTGTTGCTAGTTGTCCTGTTCAAGCAGTTGAAGGTTTCTTACCAAAACGCTCTATTATCAATAAACAGTTTATTATCGACCCCCAATCTATACCAACCATAAAAGAATTGCTAATTTACTATAAGAAAGGTGTTACCACTCTTGTATGTGATGCACGAGAACTTACTCCTTCATGGAAAAGTATACTTACAGACACGAATAAAATACTAGTTAAATTGGGTGAACTTCCTTTTGAAATCAATAATAAACAAGAGTTATCAGAAGATGACAATGTCATGACCCGAAGAGAACTATTTTTTTCTTGGGAAAAAGATATGAAAGAAATAATAAAAGAGTTGGCACCAGCAAAATGGCGTTTTAATCATGAGGCTTTAAATTTATCAACATATTATTCTGACTATCAATTTGTAAATATTTCCTTAGATATAGAGAAATGTACATTATGTAAGGCTTGTGAAGTTCTCTGTAAAAATAATTGTCTGCAAATCAGTGATATTGCATTCTCTCTTTTAACTCAAAGTTGCTCCAATTGCTCTTTATGCCAGGACATTTGTCCAGAGAATGCTATAACTCTTAAACAAGTTATTTCAAGAGCAACACCGGTGAATCACCAAATTTATAGTCAAACTTGCTCTGAATGTCATGAACCATTTAGTACTCTAAATGAATCGCAGAATATCTGTGTTGGTTGCAAGAAGAAGAAGGATCTTTTATCTATTAAATAAAAGGAGGAAGTCTAATGGCGAATATCGGTGTACCTAGTCTAATTTTAATTCTTGTCCTTGGCTTATTAATATTCGGTCCCAATAAATTACCAGAACTTGGACAAGCCGTTGGAAAAACATTAAGGGAGTTCAAGCAATCAACTAAAGGCATTATGGAAGATGATCATGGGCAAGGGAAAGATGACTCGAAATAGTAAAATCAGTGGGTGAGTGATAAAGGTTAAATTCTTAAACATAATTAGCCAGCACTGGGATGAGGTTTATCCCTCTGCTTTCGTTACAATGAACTCAACGCAAACGGTCTCATTTGACTACTATTTTCATCAGTTATTAACTCCGGATTTCCAATTAAAGTTTTAACTACGTCTACAGTACTAACTCTAGTAAAGTTAAAAAACACTCACATTTGGCACTGCATCCAGGTGATATAATTTAGATAACCAAAGGAATCACGATACAGGTCTAAAACAAGCTAAGAACACGGATTATAACCCTTTGGTCTTAGTAAGTTCCTAGATTCTAGATAGTAATAAAAAGTTAAAATTGGAGGCGGTATCATGCCAAAAATTTCACGAAGAAACTTTATGAAGTTTACAGCAGCTTCTGTTGCAGCTGCGGCACTAGCAGATAAGGAAACTGTTCAGGCTACAACTTTAGCTGGAGAAAAAGCGTTTCCATTAATGACGGCAGGAGCGGCAACGGCACTTGGTCTTTGTCATTTTTGCTCTGTGGGTTGTGGTCTTGAAGTAAAAGTGAAAGACGGCAAAATTATTTCCACAGAAGGTCTACCTGATCACCCAATTAATGAGGGTGCCTTATGTCCAAAAGGTCGTTCCATGAAAGAATTAACTAATTCAGAGGAGCGTTTAACACATCCTCTCGTTAGAAAGCCTGGCAGTGATAAATGGGAACCTATTTCTTGGGAAGAAGCTCTTGATACAATTGCAAATAAAGTAAAAGAAGTACGCGAAGATACATTTGTTGAAACGGATAATATTGACGGAGAAGACGTCACTGTTAATCGGTTAGATGGTATCTTTAGCCTTGGTAGTGCTGAAATAGATAACGAAGAAGCTTACCTTTATACAAAGTTTAATCGTGCCTTGGGCGTTCATAATTATTCACACCAGGCCGAGATATGACACGCTCCTACGGTGGCTAGTTTAGCCCCTTCATTTGGTAGCGGTGCAATGACAAATAGTTTTACAGATATGAAGAATTCAAAAGTTATTTTAATTGGCGGAAACAATACAGCGGAATGCCATCCTTTAGCCATGCGCTGGATACTAGAAGCACAGAAACGTGGCGCAACATTGATTGTTGTAGATCCACGCTTCAACCGAACTGCAAAAGTTGCTGATATATATGCTCCTGTCCGGCCTGGTACAGACATTGGTTATTTAGGTGCTATCGTCAAATATATTATTGATAATAAATTGTATGATGAAACTTATATTCGAGAGCATACCAATGCATTGTATAAAGTCAATCCAGACTTTAGTTTTCATGATGGTCTGTTCTCAGGTTATATAAAAGAGAATAACTCTTATGAGAAAGATAGCTGGACATATCAGCTCGATTCAGAGGGTTTACCTCTAAAAGCAGACTCCTTAGATGATCCTGATTGCGTATTGATGAAGTTAAAAGAACATTTTAAGGACTATACTTTTGAAAAGTCTAGTGACATTACCGGCATGCCAGTCGATAAAATGAAATTGGTGGCTGAAACATTTGTTAATAATCGTCCTGGAACCATTTTATATGCACTAGGCATGACTCAAAAATCAGTAGGAACGCAAGGAATCAGAATGTATGCCATTATTCAACTATTACTTGGTAATATGGGAATGGCAGGTGGCGGAATTAACGCAAACCGTGGAGAGCCTAATGTTCAAGGGACAACAGATCTTGCTTGTATGGCACATATTTTACCAGGTTATATACCTATCCCTACTGACGCACATCCGACATTGAATGATTATATCCAAGCTGTTGGAACATCAACAGGTAAAAAAATGATATCGCTCTTAAAAGCTTGGTTTGGTGATAAAGCAACACCTGAAAATGAATTCGGATATCAAAATATACCGAAACGTAATTCTAAAATATCGAATGCTGCTTATGTTCCTATTTTTGAGAAGTTAAACCAAGATATGTTTAAGTTGGGCTTTATTTTTGGACAAAATCCAGCAGTAAGTACACCAAATTTAGATATGGCTTTAGAAGGTTTAAGTAAATTAGATTTACTAGTGGTATCTGAAGTTTTTGAAACAGAAACAAGTTCTTTTTGGTTACATCCGGACTATAATCCTAAAGATATTAAAACAGAAGTTATACTTTTGCCAGCAGCAGTCACTTTTGAAAAGGACGGAACTATGACCAATTCTTCTCGTTGGATTCAAGGCAAAAAGGCAATTGTTCCTCCACCAGGAGAGGCAAAGCCAGATGCTGACATTATCTATGAATTAATGTGGAAAATTAAAAAGCTTTACGCTAAAAGTAAGGATTCAAAGGACAAGGGTATACTTGACTCGACTTGGGACTACCCGGTTGAGAGCCATGGTATCAACATGGAGGCTATACTGAAAGAAATAAATGGTTATGATTTAAAGACTGGTAAATTGCTAGAATCCGGTTCACAGATTCAAAGTATAGAACCTGGAAAGGTATCTTCCGGTTTAGGTGGACTTTATTCAGGCGTTATTACCGAAAAAGGAAATAATTCATTACGACATGATAACTCAGATCCAAGTGGACTTGGAATTCATGCTCAATGGACATTTGCTTGGCCGGACAATACAAGAGTACTTTGGAACCGAGGCTCTGTGGATAAAAAAGGGCAACCTCGTGATAAAGATAGAGCTCTAGTATCTTGGGATGGAAAAAAATGGGTGGGAGATGATGTCCTACACATCGCTGCGAAAGACAAAGCTCCAGATACGCCAGAAGGAGGTAAAGTCTTCTCAAATGGAGAAGGAAAAGGAGCATTATTCCGTGGAGCGTTCACCATGCCACAGATAGATGCGCCTAATATCGAACTTAAAAAGGGGTATGATCCGAATGTATTTAAAGCAGCCCCTATTAGTAAAGAAGGTGGCATTGGTGATGGGCCAATCCCAGCTCACTATGAATCACTGGAATCACCTGTTAAGAATCCGATGTTTAGTCAGCAATCAAATCCGACTTCGACGCATGAAGGATTACCTGAGTTCCAAGTTAATGATGGAGGAAATGATTACCCGCATGTCTTAACGACATATATGGTAACAGAACAGTTCTTATCTGGTGGTGTAACACGAAATACACCACAGTTAAATGAATTGATGCCATCTAACTTTGCAGAAATTAGTAAAAACCTAGCGAGAAAGCTAGGTGTCAAATCGGGTGACTCAGTTACAATCTCAACGCCTCGTGGTGAAGTTACAATTGATGCAATGGTTACAGATCGTATGCAAACATTAAAAGTGGATGGTAAAGATGTTGAAGTGATTGGTGTACCTTGGGGTTGGGGATTCAAAGGTTTAGTACAGGGAGAAACTATTAACACAGTGACTAATGCAGGTTATGACCCAAATACAGGGACTCCTGAGTATAAGTCTTGCGCATGTAATGTGACAAAGGGAGGGAAATAATTATGGCTGAGAAAAATGATAAAGCTATTTTGGTGGATACTACCCTTTGTACTGGATGTAAGGCTTGTCAAATAGCCTGTAAAGAATGGCACAACCTCCCAGCCACGGAATTCGAGAAGGTTCCTGGAACGTATCAAAACCCAGCTGATCGTTCTGTAAATACGCTTATGTTGATGAACTTTATCGAGCAATATGATGAAGACACTGGCACGATGGATTGGTTAATAAGAAAAGATCAGTGTATGCACTGTACTGATGCACCGTGTGTAGAGGTCTGTCCATCAGAGGCGTTATTTACTCACGAGGATGGGTTTGTTGGTTTTGACAATGATAAATGTATTGGCTGTACGTACTGCTCAAAGGCTTGTCCATTTGATATTCCTCGTTATGAAACAGATACATTAACTGGGAATAAGCGGATGAATAAATGTGATTTTTGTCAGGATAGAGTGACAAATGGTGAATTGCCGGCCTGTGTACGAACTTGTCCTACAAATGCTCTTGAATTTGACACGTGGGAATCCGCAGTAGAGAAAGCCCATGCTCGTGTAGACAGCATTAAAGATAGATTTCCGAATGCAAATGTCTACGGAGATACTGAAATGGGGGGAACACACTATATTTACATTTTAACGGAAGGACCTGAAACGTACGGTTTACCTGTAGAGCCAGAAACAAATGAATTAATCTCTTATCGCCGTGATGTTTTAAAACCAGCAACACAACTTCTAATGGGCGCCACAGCAGTTGGTTTATTGACTAACTTTATTGTGTCATCGGCAACGTTCGGAAATGAAGAGTCACAAGAGGAACCCCCGGACGATGGAGGCGAAGAAAATGAGTAAAAAGCAGAAGACGTTAGTGAAGAGATATAATCGAGTAGATATGGTATTGCATTGGACAGTGGCTATCGGATTTATCCTTGCTTTGCTTACAGGGTATGCAGTTTTCTTTGAAGGGTCGTCAAAACTATTAGTAACCGAGGCAGGTTATGTTATTAGGCTTATTCATAGAATTGGTGGTGTTATATTTATAATAGCTCCGATTCTTTACTTCATTTTTTCTAAAAAGCGATTTGGGTTTTTAAAAGCTTTTAAATGGAATAAAAGTGACTTCGGCTGGTTGCTAGCGGCTCCTAAACATTACTTTGTAGGAGGAGGTGACATGCCTCCTCAAGAGAAATACAATACCGGTCAGAAGATGTTTTACCTGTTCGCTGTTGTCTTTGGTTTCTTGTTAGCCGTATCTGGTCTAATTCTTTGGTTCAATTTGTTTTCACCAACAGTTGGACTTATCATGCTATTTCTCCATGATCTGTCAGCTGTTATGTTAACTTTATTTTTCTTTGTTCACGTTTATTTGGTTGCATTTCATCCAAATGAACGAACATCCTTTAATGCAATGACAACAGGTTACATGGATCGTGAATATGCAAAAGATCATCACGAACTGTGGTATAATGATGTTACAGAGCATGAAGAAAAAGAACCAGAAGAAAAAGTAACCCACAAAATAAGCTGAAGCTTTTACAAAAGAATATAAGAGTCGTCGCTTTAAGTGTACATCATGTCACTATAAAAAGGAGGATTTCTAATGGCGAACATAGGTATACCCAGTCTAATTTTAATCCTTGTCCTTGCGTTGATTATATTTGGCCCTAATAAGTTACCCGAACTCGGTCAGGCTGTCGGTAAAACTTTAAGAGAATTTAAGCTTTCCACCAAGGGTATTATGGAAGATGAAGAAGAAAACGACACGAAGGCTGAAGATAACAAAAAATAGAACTAGTTAACAAACTAAGATTTCTCGATTATTATGTTTTGAATATTTGTTGGAAGACACTTAGAACAATTAAAAGTTCGAGTGTCTTTTTCTTATAGTTAAGGAAACTATAAGATTAAAATTCCTGTGGATAACTTTATACTGAAAATTGGCCGCGTCCAGCTTCAGCGCCCAGCAACAACCAAGCTTCGAATACCTTCCTACGATAAGTCGAACTCGAATCGCTCCGCTCTTCGGCTCTCCTTTATCTCGTCAGGTCTTCTCCAGCTTGTACGTTCCTAACCGGCCGCCCCGCGCTTTTGTTACGTCCAGCTTTAGCGCCCAGCAACTAGCAGGCAAGTTTTGGTATTAAAAAACTTGCGAGACTTCGTTTTTATATTCCATAACTGAACTGATTATTCAAGATGTATGATTCTTCAATTTTCCCCTCACGCATCTTGATAAGCGCTCATGTATTTCCTTTTTAGAATCATATAGCATAGTCAAAAGGCTGATTACAGCAGGGGCTAGCTCATAGTTAGTAATTGAGGTCAACGCTTAAAACATTGAGCACGTATATCTGGATTATTCTCAAAATAAAACGATTCCTCATCTAAGGGAATCGTTTTCTAAATACTTATTTATATTCAATTTGATTACATCTTACAATGCCGATGCGTTTTGTTTTTATAGGATTCATTGAAATGAGTATGATAGTCATAGGTGCGATGTCTTGTATAAGAAAGCGATCAACAGGATGATGATTCATTTAATTGACCGGCACTTTTATAAAAGACAGATTGACCAATTTTTATGCGGCTGATTTCTGTAAGGGTTTCGGGCCTTTGGTTGTAAGTTTACTTTTAAGATATGGAATCACCCAACGGTCAAGTCCGTATCTTCCAGCGTTAAACCCTGCAACAAGTAAGAAGGTTGTTAGTAAAACCATTTGCGCATTCGTACTTACTGTGCCACTGAATAAGAAGGCGAAATTCATTGTGATGCCCATGAGAGCTGCGAAGTTAGTAAAGATTCCTAAGATAAGTGCGACCCCTACCAAAACTTCTCCCCAAGCAACTAAAGTGCTGAAGAGTCCTGCGTTTGGCAAAGCAACATATTCCAGAAATACTGCCCACCAACCTTGTACAGCCGGATCTTCTCCCGCTGCACTTGCTATGGCACCCTGTAGGTATCCGCTTGCGTCAAATCCGCTTATTTTCCCTATACCTGCAGTTAACCAAGCGTACCCAATATAAATTCGAATAAATGCTAAGATTGCCGCCATGACCTTATTATTACGGATAAAATCGACTATCACAAATCTCATCTCCTTTAAATTATATTTTGTATACGCTTTCATAATAGCAGTTTTAAGGGATTGGGGGAAGATTTATGTTCAATAATTCACAATTAATCCGAAATGTCATGGCTAATATGTGAAAGAGTCGCAAGTAAACGGCATACCATAGGTTAAATTAAGTAAACTGTATAAGTATGTTGGTAACTAAAATCTTTTTATAACAAGATTTTTGTCTACATTATAAAGCAATCAAGCTTCAATTTATATGGAAATTATCATCTACACTCATCCAGAAAGAGTAATATGTTAAGTATTTGTGTATAGAAGTTCGGCAAATGGAATATATTCACCTAATTTACTTTATAAGTAACGTTATATTCCATTTGCGATAACATTCTTTTGTTAATAACTGTTATAATGAAAATAAACTTTGAATTAATATAAAGACTCCTACCAGGAGCCAAATCCAAACAGCCGGTCATATCGGGGGCCTTTTCCTATGTTTGGACTCTTTTTGCTGGATGCCTCATCCACTACCCGAACAATTCTTTTTGTTTTGCTCCATTTGCACCCCACCTCCTTTGTTATATTGTATAATACCTATAAGGGTATATTAACAAGTGCTAGGTCTATTATCAATAAATGAGTTTCTTATTAATGTTATGTCCTAAGAAAACAAGAAAAAAAGAGGAAGAAATAAGTATTCTCCCTCTCTTGTAACTATAACATAAAAACTCCTGTGGATAACTTTATACTGAAAATTGGCCACGTCCAGCTTCAGCGCCCAGCAACTACCAAGCTTCGAATACCTTCCTACGATAAGTCGAACTCGAATCGCTCCGCTCTTCGGTTCTCCTTTATCTTGTCAGGTCTTTTCCAGCTTGTACGTTCCTTCACCGGCCGCTTCAGCTTTTGATCGTCCAGCTTCAGCGCCCAGCAACTAGCAGGCAAGTTTTGGCATTAAAAAACTTGCGAGACTTCCTTCACCTCATAACACGATAAGTCAACATCGGCTCAAAACAATAAGGAAGGCCGACTAAGTTCAGCCTTTGCGGCTAACGTCGGCATACCCCTTTTGCAGGGGCATGTTTCCTTTATCTCCTATGTAATGAATGGTCAATTAAAACCGATGCTCCTGGGCATCAACATTGACCCACCTTGCTTGGCGAGGCGCAGTCCGTACGTTGCTAAACGGGCGACCCGCGCTTTTGTTCTGCAGGTACTATTTTACATAAATTGTTTTATCTTTTTTTACTGTTACTTCACCGATGACGTGCGCTTGGCTAGAATGATTAGTTTTTAGAGCATCAATAAATGGCATTGCTTCTTCTTCAGGCATACTAATTAATAAGCCACCAGAAGTCACAGCGTCGCATAAAATATACTGCTCATACGTCTGGATGTTCTGCGCGTACTTAACAGCTTGTTCTAACCAGCGATGATTTGCTTTTGAGCCACCTGGGATAATATTTTCTTCAGCAAGATCTTTAGTTTCAGGTAAAAGCGGTACATCTTTATGGTTAATGATAAAGCTGACATTACTTCCATCTGCCATTTCATAAGCGTGTCCCAGTAAGCCGAAACCAGTAATATCAGTTACGGCATGTGGATTAAAGTCTCTCAAGGTTTCTGCAGCATACTTGTTCAGCGTGGCCATAATATTTGAAACATCAACAATTTCCTCTTTTGGTAGGCGATTCTTCTTTATTGCTGTAGTTTGAATTCCGATTCCAATTGGCTTAGTCAACACGAGCACATCACCGGGACGAGCACCGATGTTTTTATAGAATTCATCAGGATGGACCGTTCCTGTCACAGACAAACCGAATTTAGGTTCACGATCATCAATGGAATGTCCACCGATAATATGGGCACCTGCTTCTTTTACTTTATCCCCGGATCCTTGTAATATCTTTGCTAGAATTTCTGGGCCAAGGTCCTTAATCGGATAGGCGACAATATTTAAGGCCGTTTTAGGTGAACCTCCCATGGCATATATGTCACTTAAAGCATTCGCGGCGGCAATTTGCCCAAACATATAAGGGTCGTCCACTATTGGAGTGAAAAAGTCAAGTGATTGAATGAGTGCAATATCATCCGTTAGCTTGTACACACCACCATCATCTGAATGTTCTAGGCCGACTAGGAGGTTAGGATCATCATTTTCAGTTGGTAAATGACGCAAAACTTGCGTCAGGTCTTCGGGACCGATTTTACATCCTCATCCAGCTTTTGTTGATAAAGATGTGAGTTTTAGTTGATTGTCCACAGTTTCATCCTCCTTTTGATAATGAAATAGATGTGTCATAATAAGAGTATAAATCGAATACTTAAAAAAAGCGAACAAACTATATAAAACAATAGAAGGTGTTAAAAATGAATGTACTTTCTCAAATACCCGCTGTTCATCAATTAAAAAAGCACGACCGTTTTTTGGAACTCATCACGGTCTTAGATGTTTCAGAACAAGTATTGACAGATTGGCTGTCTGAACAAATTGATGTGGTTCGAAACAGAGTGATTAACAATGAACTAAATCATGAAGCTCTAAATCGAGAGAAGTTAATCGTGCTTATTTTTGATCAACTTAATGAAAAAATACATTCATTTTATCGAAATAATCTACAAGGAGTCATCAATGCGACTGGCGTTGTGTTGCATACAAATTTAGGCAGGGCTAGGTTGAGTAAGCAAGCTATTGAGCATATTCACAAGACAGCTTCCTCTTACTCAACCCTAGAGTATAATATACAAACAGGCACACGCGGTTCTAGGCATGATATTGTTGAGGAATATTTTAAACAATTAACTCATGCTGAAAGTGCTATGGTCGTGAATAATAACGCTGCAGCAGTCTATTTAGTATTAAAAGCGATCGCTTCAGGGGGAGAGGTCATTGTATCTCGTGGTGAACTTGTCGAGATCGGTGGTTCGTTTAGGATTTCTGAAATTATGGAAGAAAGCCAAGCTACGTTAATCGATGTTGGGACAACGAATAAAACACATGTCAGCGACTACGAAAAAGCTATTACAGAACAGACTGCATTACTCATGAAAGTACATAAAAGCAATTTTAAAGTCATTGGATTTACTGAAGAAGTTGACACGGATGATCTTGTCCACGTATCAAGGCAACACGATATTCCAATATATGAAGACCTGGGCAGTGGAACTTTGTTTGATTTTCAAAAAGAAAATGTAGGTGCAGAACCAACTGTCCAAGCTAAGGTGAAATCAGGGATTGATCTTTTGTCGTTTAGTGGCGATAAATTGTTAGGAGGGCCACAAGCAGGCATCATTGTAGGCAAAAAGATGTTTATTGATAAATTGAAAAGGCACCAACTGGCCAGAGTTTTACGAGTTGATAAATTCACTTTAGCGGGTCTGGAAGCAACTTTGAAATCCTATATAAGGGGACAGGAAAGAAACGACATTCCGACCATTCATGACATTATAGCATCAAGCCAATCCGTTTGGGAAAAGGCGACGAAGTTTGTGGAAAAGTTAAACAGAGCGAGTACTTCTTTTATTTGTGATATCAAACCTGGTAAGTCCAAGGTCGGTGGTGGGACAATGCCTGATGAAGAAATTGATACGTATATCGTTGATGTAAAACATGATTTTTATAACAGTGAGGAGTTATCAGTAAAGCTCCGTTGTTTTAAGAATCCAATTATTGTGAGAGTAAAAAGTGAAGCAGTACTTTTGGATTTCAGGACAGTTAACGATGAAGAATTGGAGCAGGTGATTAAGGCATTTTTGCAAATTGATATGGAGAATCTATAATATTTCTTTGGCGGGATCGTGTGGGAATCGAACCCACCGGAGACGTCACGCGCCTCCCAAATGGTTTTGAAGACCAAGGAGAACACCAGTACCTCATCCGACCCCGTGAAGATTTATATATATCTATTATATATCTATTTTAATTTCTAAGCCAAGAAAATACTTACTGAAAAGGCCAGGTGAACGAAATGAGTCAGTATTTTACAATTGGTATGGCAGGACATATTGATCATGGAAAAACGACTTTAACAAAAGCGTTAACCGGAGTAGACACAGATCGACTCAAAGAGGAAAAAGAAAGAAATATCTCAATCGAACCAGGGTTTGCACCGTTTATTAATAATGAACATATGGAAGTCTCTATTATTGATGTGCCAGGCCATGAACGATTCATCAGGCAGATGATAGCAGGTGTAGCTGGGATTGATATGGTTATTCTCGTGATTGCGGCGGATGAAGGTGTCATGCCGCAGACAAAAGAACATCTTGATATTTTATCTTTATTAGGAATAGAAGATGGATTCATTGTAATGACAAAAATAGATCGAACGGACGAAGAATTACGAGATATAGTTATCGACGATACAAAAGAAACAATGAAAGGAACCTTTCTTGAAGATGCTCCAATTTATATGGTGGATAGCCTGTCAAATAAGGGTGTTTCTGAGTTGCGAGAAGCTTTAATAAACACGTTGCATCAGTTAATTAAAAAAGATCAAAAAAGCTCATTCCGTCTTCCGATTGATCAAGTATTCACAGTGAAAGGCCAAGGTGTTGTCGTACGGGGGACTGTCTACGATGGAGCGTTAAAGCAAGGTGAAAGCCTGAAGATATTACCACTTGATAAAGAGGTACGCGTGCGGCAAATTCAACGTCATCATGAACAAAAAACTTTCGTCTCAGCAGGACAGCGTACGGCCATCAATATTAGCGGTGTGTCGCATAACAGCGTATCCAGAGGGGAAGTTTTAGTAGCTGATGATTTTTATTCCGTGTCAAATCGAATTGATGTCGCGTTTTATCCATTAAAAGACGTAAAGTATAAAATTAAGCAACGCCAACCAATTAAGCTTTTTATTGGTACTTCTGAAGTTATGGGGAAGTTAATCTTCTATGATCGAAATGAAGTTAAAGTAAATGATGGGCAAGAAATTCTTTGTCAAATTCAATTGGAAGAAGAGGTTGTGGTCACTCGTGGTGATCGATATATTTTGAGAAAGCCGACTCCGATTGAAACGATGGGAGGAGGCTGGGTAATTGAACCTGAAGCGAATAAACATCGATTTGGACAAGCAACGATTGATGAATTAATGTTGAAAAAAGAAGGGTCGTCAACAGACCGAGTCGAGTCGCTTTTAAAAGAAAAATTAGCGTTAACTCGCGAGGACATTTTAAAACAAGCATCTATATCCGAGGAGGAATGGAATGAAGTTAGTGCTGATTTACTGAAAATAGAGAATGGTTTCTTTGTCTTACCTTCGACTTTTAATCAAACGAAAGAGGACATTATTGAATTACTGGAAGGTTTTCATTTGCGACTTCCAATGCGGATTGGAATCAATAAAGCTGAGATTATATCAGAGTTAAAACATAGATATCCAGTTATCATGCTTGAAGATGCCATTAAATCATTACATAAGGCTGACGAGGTCAAAGTGATGGACCAGTATATTTCTTTAGTTGATGAGACGCCTTCATTACCACCTCAATATAAAGTAAGACTCGAAAACGTGGAGAAAGAGTTACGAGAACAGGGATTAGAAGTAGGTTATTGGAATGAGCTTATCAAACAGCACCACATCCCACAAGACTTACAGAGTGAGTTTTATAATTATTTAATTGAAACAAATAGAGCATATATTTTGGATGATGGAAGATTAATCACGAAATATGCGGTTGACGAGGCTTGTAGCAAGCTCGAAGCACATACTAATTTAGAAGATTTCACCCTTCAAATAGCGAGAGACGCTCTACAATTAACAAGAAAAAACCTAGTCCCCCTACTCGAACTTTTTGATCGGTTAGGTTACACAAAAAGAGTAGATAACAAAAGGAAGTGGGACGGAGGGACAGGCACCGCGTCCCATTAGTGCATTGGGACGCGGTGCCTGTCCCCTTTGTCCCAACCCTGCATCCAAGTAGTTATAAGGATGTGGGGTTTTTATAATGCGTTTTATTAATATCTATTATTATTTTTTGCAAAATTAATAATAGATATTTTTATTACAGACTGGATATATCTATTGAAAGAAGAAATAAAGTGACGATATATAAAAAAAGTAGGAAATAAGAACTATGACATCAGGACGATAAACAGCGTTTTCCCTAAATTTTAAAGTGATACGCTTGAATGATTATAAATTTTAGAGGAGTGTTTTTTGAATGGTTATTTCAACAAAACAAAGAAGTGGTTCTATCACACATCTTTTAAATGGAACGTTATTGTCTTTGAAAACAGTCGTTCCAATGCGATTTGAAGTTATGAAGCCTCAACTAATTGAAAAGAATTTTCGTCTAACCTTTGGGGTTTTTATAGGGATTACAGGTGATATTAAAGGAAAGTTGGTTTTATCAAGCTCTACAGAACTCTTTAGTTCAATTGGTGAACTTATGTTTGGCATGCCTTTAGAAGGGGAAATGCTGAATTCTTTTAGTGGTGAACTAGGTAATATGATAGCCGGCGGTCTTTCAACGAATATTGCGGAAAAAGATATCAATATAAATATTACCGCACCAACAATCATGACAGGTGATACGACATTATCAGGTTATAGAAAAGGTGTTGAAGTAACTACTATATTTGAAGCTGATAAGGAAATGAAATTATTTTTATTGATGGATTAACTAAAAGGTTAGAAGAGGTGTTTTAAGTGGAAACAAACCCTTATTTAGAGCTATTTCTCGATGAAAGCAATGAACATTTACAAGCAGTGAATGATAATCTTTTAAAACTAGAAGAGGAGCCTACGAACCTTGATATTGTCAATGAGATATTCAGATCCGCTCATACTCTAAAAGGTATGGCTGCCACAATGGAATATAGTGATATTGCAACACTGACCCATCATATGGAGAATGTCCTGGATGATATTCGTAATCAGAAATTAAATGTGACTACAGATGTGATTGACATATCATTCGATGCGGTTGAATTGTTGGAAGAGATGGTTAAGTCGATAGCAGAGGGTGGGGCTGGAGAAAGAGACATATCCAACCTTGTCGCCCGGTTAGATCAAATAGGAAGTTCGGAAAACATTGAGACGACGAAAACTGTAGACAAACCCGATGTTCATTTAGAATTAGATGAATACCAATTAACGGTTATTAAGCAAGGTAATGAACAAGGTTACAATAGCTATCAAATCACAATTGAATTAATAGAAGATTGTATGTTAAAAGCGGCTCGTGTTTTTATGATATTTGAAGTTCTAGAAGGTCTAGGAGAAATAATTCAAACCGACCCATCTGTTGAAGAGTTAGAGGCTGAAAACTTCGAACAAAGTTTTTCACTTATCGTGTTATCAAAAGAGTCCGCGAAAAAAATTGATACCGATGTAAACCGAATTTCTGAAATTAATCAAGTCATTATTTCATCATTTGATGTGACGGACTCTGTTAAAGAAAAGCCTGAGTCTAAATCAAGTCAAGAAATACATCAGGCCGGTGATGAGTCGGAAAGTAATCAATCTAAAAGTGTTCCTTCAAAAACAATTCGAGTCAATATGGAGCGAATTGATGGACTCATGAACTTATTTGAAGAAATAGTGATTAGTCGTGGCCGTTTGGAACAACTTTCAAGCGAACTAGAAAATCATGAGCTTACAGAAACGGTTGAAGAAATATCAAGAGCTTCTTCAGAAATGCAAAATTTAATTTTATCGATGCGGATGGTGCCGGTCGAGCAAGTATTCAATCGTTTCCCTCGCATGGTCAGAGGGCTTGCGAAAGATTTAGATAAAAAAGTAAAACTTGAAATAATTGGTGCGGAAACAGAACTGGATCGAACGGTGATTGATGAAATTGGAGATCCACTTGTTCATTTAATTCGAAATTCTGTAGATCACGGTATTGAATCACCAGAAGAACGGTTGAATAGTGGTAAGCCAGGAGAAGGTATGTTGATTTTACGTGCTTATCATAGTGGAAATCATGTGTTTATTGAAGTAGAAGATGATGGTGCGGGAATTAATCGTGACAAAGTTTTGCATAAAGCTATTGAAAATGGATTGGTAGATTCAGAGCAATCGGAACATATGTCAGATCATGAGATTCATCAATTAATCTTATCGTCAGGATTTAGCACGGCAGATCACATATCCGACGTTTCCGGACGCGGGGTCGGACTTGATGTAGTTCGCTCGAAAATCGAATCTCTCGGTGGAAAAATTTTAATACATTCGGCTGAAGGGGAAGGCAGCAAATTCATTATAGAATTACCTTTAACTCTATCTATTTTGTCAACGTTAATGGTTAACGTTGCCGACGAGATCTATGGCGTGCCTCTTTCATCGATTGTTGAAACAGCCATTCTCACGAAAGAACAGATTATGCATGCTCGCGGAAGATATGTGATGGATTTTAGAGGGAAAGTGGTGCCACTTGTATTTTTGAAAGAAGTATTTCAGGTTCCATGTGATTTGTCTGATGTGCAGGAGAATTATTTTTCAATTGTTATAGTGCAAAAAGGAGATAAATTAACAGGGTTGGTCGTAAATTCATTCATTGGACAGCATGAAGTCGTCTTAAAATCATTAGGTAATTATTTACAGGATGTCTACGCGATTTCAGGTGCCACGATTCTCGGGAACGGTCACGTGGCTTTGATTATCGATCCGAATGAGTTAATCAAATAACTAGAGGAGGTCGAAATATGGAAAACTCATCAAAATATATTGTCTTTCAATTAAATGACCAATCATACGGAGTCGATGTCCATCAAGTGATGTCAATTGAAAAGATGTCATCGATTACTGAAGTACCCAAAACATCCAAGTTAGTCAAAGGGGTTATGAATCATCATAGTGAAGTCATCCCAATTATTGATTTAAAGGAACGGTTGCAGCTTGGGAATTCGACATATACTGAAACGACACGTTTATTGATTGTCAATATTCATCAGACACAGTTCGGTTTAATTGTCGACGCAGCTACAGACGTGATTGATATTAATCCATCTATAGTAGATGACGCACCAGATGTAGTAGGAGGACTTGATCGATCCTTTCTCAAAGGGCTGGCAAAACTAGAAGAAGGTTTATTAATACTGCTTGATTTAGACTATATTTTAAAAACTGAAGAATTAAATGAAGTGAAAGAAATAATTGGTAATTAATCCAAGGAGGATATGGTAATGGCGAGAGTACTTATTACTGATGATGCAGCATTTATGCGTATGCAGCTTAAACATAATCTTGAGGAACTAGGACATGACATTGTCGGAGAAGCAGAAAATGGATTAGATGCGATAGAAAAATATAAAGATTTAAAACCAGACCTTGTGACCATGGATATTACGATGCCTGAGATGGACGGCGTTGCAGCAGTCAAAGGAATTATGGAAATAAACCCAAAGGCAAATATTGTGATGTGCTCAGCAATGGGGCAACAGAGCATGGTGTTGGACGCCATTAAAGCAGGAGCAAAAGACTTTATCGTCAAACCATTTACACGAGAGCGAATTAAAGAAGCTGTTGGAAAATTAGTCTAGTGAAATCACATTAAAACGAAAGCGTGAATATAAAATGAAAAGTACTGATAAAAAACGACAAGAAAAGAGATCATTCAAATTAGGCAACATTTATAAAAACTCGTTGCAAAATAAAATATTAATTCCTTTTTTAATCTTGATTATTTTAACAGGAGGAATTATTTCCGTTGTCAGCTTTAAGTTTAGTGTGAGCAACACAACAGAAGAACTAACAAAAAATGTTGAAAGCCAAATGATTAGCATGAACGATACGTTTGAAATGTTTTTCTCAAATATAAGCGGCGTATTGGAACGTTTTTCAAATAATGATCTTCTCATTAATTATGAAGCAGATGATAAAGACGAATTGCTGCAAGCTTTTAAAGAGACGCAGGAAACCACACCATCTGCAATATCACTATATATTGGCACAGTTGATGGAGATATGATTGATTATCCTGTAACTGAAAAGAATAATGACTACAATGCCACGGATAGGACTTGGTACCAAAATGCCGTTGAAGCGGATGGAGACATTGTATGGACTGAACCTTATTCCGATGCAACATCAGGAAACCTCATCGTAACTGCCTCAAAGGCCTATTACAAAGGTAACAAATTAGCTGGTGTTGTGGCTACGGATATTCTGGTGGATACACTGACCGATATGATTGACAACGTGAAAATTAGTGATTCTGGTTTCGCAGTCGTTATTGATAATACTGGTAAGTTCCTTGCCCATCCCGATAAAAAGTTAATTGGGGAAGATCAATCAGATGCGGATTTCTACCAAATGATGATGAATAAAGGAGAACAGGGTCTGATCGACTACGAGTTGGACGGTGATGAAAGAATCGCAGGATTTGTCAAAAATCCGACGACAGACTGGATTGTCGCTGGAACCGCCCAATTAAAAGACTTTGAAAAACAAGCGCGTGGTGTTTTTGTACCGATCTTGATTGCTTTTGTTATCGTCTTAATCTTGGCCATCATTGTTTCAGTAGTCACTGCACGGAATATAACAAAACCGATTAGATTTGTTATGAATCGCATGAAAGCTATTGCAGATGGTGACTTGAGTCAGGAACCGTTAGAAACATCATCAAAAGATGAAACAGGTCAACTCGTTACAGCAACAAATAACTTAAATAATAATATGCGAGAATTGCTCGGTCAGATAAGCGTCGTTTCTGAAACGGTATCTAGCCAGAGTGAAGAACTAACGCAATCAGCTAATGAAGTGAAAGAAGGAGCCGAACAAGTCTCCTTCACAATGGAAGAACTTGCTTCAGGGTCAGAAACAGAAGCAAGCACGGCTAGTGACTTATCAGCAACCATGCAACAATTCACAAAAGATATTGATGACGCCAACAGTAATGGTGTAGATATCCAAAAAAGTACGGATAAAGTATTAGATATTACCAATGAAGGCAGCGAATTAATGGATGCTTCCAAAGGACAAATGAAGAAAATTGATCACATCGTTCAGGACGCCGTTGAAAAAGTTCAGGGACTTGATGATCATTCACAAAAAATCACCAAGTTAGTGTCAGTTATTCAAGACATCAACGATCAAACAAATCTCCTGGCACTCAACGCAGCGATAGAGGCAGCTCGAGCCGGCGAACACGGCAAAGGATTTGCAGTTGTCGCTGATGAAGTGAGAAAACTTGCTGAACAAGTATCAAATTCAGTTACAGATATTACAGATATCGTCACGAGCATTCAAAACGAGTCTAGTATTGTTGCAAAATCACTTCAAAGTGGATACGAACAAGTTGAACAAGGCACAAGTCAAATAGAAGCAACAAGCGATAAACTCGAGGGAATCAATCAAGCTGTAAAATACATGGTTAAAAATGTAACGTCAATTTCTTCTAGTTTAAACCATATTGCGTCAAGCGGTCAGCAGATGAATGGCTCTATCCAAGAAATAGCAGCTATTTCAGAAGAGTCAGCAGCAGGTGTTGAAGAAACATCAGCCTCTGCACAGCAAATTAGTGCTTCCATGGAGGAAGTTTCAACGAGCTCCAAAGACCTTGCAAAACTTGCCGAGGGACTATCTGAGTTGGTCAATCAGTTCAAATTGTAAGCTAAAAAAATTTTATATAAGAAGAGACTGCAGAAACACAGATGGTAAGAATAAGCTTCTGCAGTTTCTTCATGTTGTTGAAAAAATGAGCGTTCGACACATATGAATTATTATTGATTTGGAGGTTGGAAAATGGACAAGGGATCAAGTATTGGATTACTACTGGGACTGATTACAATTAGTCTTGGGATGTTTCTAAAAGGAGTCAGCCCAGTAGCCATAATTAATCCAGCAGCATTAGTTATTATTTTTTTAGGAACCGCTGCTTCAGTTTGTATTGCTTTTCCAATGAGCACACTTAAAAATATTCCGGCACTATTTAAAATAATATTTACGAAAGAAAAGAATCAAGACTATAAAGAAGTTATTACACAATTTGAAGAGTGGGCTGACGTTACGCGTAAAGAAGGCCTGTTATGGCTTGAAGGACAGTTGAATAACATCAATGATCCTTTTTTAGTTTCGGGATTACAGTTAATTGTCGACGGACAATCACCTGATTTTGTTAAAGAAGTCATGTTAGAAAAAATTGATGCCATGGAACAGAGGCATCAAAAAGGGGTCTCAATTTTTACACAAGCCGGTACATATGCACCAACTCTAGGGGTATTAGGAGCAGTCATTGGATTGATTGCAGCTCTCGGTAATATGGAAGATGTGGAAGCCTTAGGAAAAGCTATTTCTGCTGCGTTTGTTGCGACATTACTAGGGATTTTTTCAGGTTACGTCCTCTGGCATCCGTTTGCGAATAAACTAAAAGAAAAGTCTGAGAACGAGGCGCTAGTCAAAATGATTATGACAGAAGGTTTATTATCAATTGCGAACGGAGAATCGCCGCAAGTTGTTAAAGATAAATTATATTCATACCTTCCATCTAATTCTATTTTAAAAGTGGAACAGGAGGGGGCCAATGAAAAGAAAGAAGCGTAATAAAAGTTCAAAGATTAATGAATCATGGCTACTACCTTATTCAGATTTATTAACATTATTAGCTGCTCTTTTTATAGTACTATTTGCCATGAGTGAAATAGATGCCCAAAAGTACAAGGAAATGTCACAAGTGTTTAAGAGTGAGTTCAGGAATAATGAAGGGATACCCGGAGAAAGTGGCAGCATGATTGATAACCCAGATGAAGAAATAAAAAGTGAACAAAGAGAGGCTGAATCAGAAGTAGATAGTGAAGTTGTTGAGGTAAGCGAATTACAGGCACTTCAAGAAAAAATTAATAATTATATTACAGAAAACAAACTATCTGAAGTTTTGGATACGAAACTTACAGATGAAGGGTTACTCGTTACAATTTTAAATGATATCTCATTTGACTCCGGCAGTGCCAGTGTGAATAAAAACGGAAAACAAATTGCTGAAGAAATGTCAACACTACTTTATGCAGACCCGCCTCGCCAGATTGTTGTTAGTGGGCATACAGATGACCAACCAATTCATAATGCAGACTTTTCCTCCAACTGGGAGCTAAGTGCCATGCGAGCAATAAACTTCATGACTCTTATTCTAGCAGCAAACGATGATTTAGACCCAACCAAATTCAGCTCCAAAGGATTCGGTGAACATCGCCCAGTCTCTAAAAATAACAATAAGAAAAACCGAGCAAAAAATAGAAGAGTAGAAGTACTCATTTTACCAAACTGGGACAAGGGGACAGGCACGCTGTCCCCTTAATAAGAAACTATCATTCTTAGAATCTTCACTACAAATATCGCTGAAAAATTGACGAAGACTGCGTGGAAAACGTTAAATCTACTCGGTTTAGATTCCATTTATGGCTTTTTCACATGTTGACAACCTCATTAGTATTCAGTATTTTTTGTTTACTAGATTACTTACATTCTATGGTGCGAAAATACTTTTGAGGTGGTATTTACCAATGGTTAGAAAAGCAAGGAAGAAAAGCCGCAATGGAATATACCATATTATTATGAGAGGTGTAAATCAACAGACCATATTCGAGGAAGATAATGATAGACAAAGATTTTTAGATACGCTAACGAGGTATAAGGAGATTAGCAAATATAAGATATACAGTTATTGTTTGATGGATAATCATATTCATTTGCTATGGGGCGAATCTGAAGAGGAAAGTGTGTCTGAGTCAATGAAAAGAATTTGTTCAAGTTATGTACATTGGTACAACGCAAAATACGAACGAACAGGACATTTGTTTCAAGAGAGATTTAAAAGTGAGAATGTCGAAGATAAGCGGTATTTTTTAACTGTCTTAAGATATATTCATCAGAACCCGGTAAAAGCAAAAATAGAAAGTAATGTGTTTAAATGTAAGTGGACAAGTGCACAAGAGTATATTTTTGGAAGAGACTTGGTTGATATTGAGTTTGGTCTCCAATTATTTTCCTCTATTAAAGAAGAGGCTATAGAGCTTTATATCAATTATATGCAACAGAAAAATAACGATAAATGCCTAGAAATTACTACTCGAATAAAAAAGTCCGACCAGGAAATAAAGAAATACTTAGCAAAATTAGGGTTTCCCAGAGCGAGCCTCATTCAGCAAATGAAAAAAGAAAAAAGAGACGAAATCCTAGCTAGCTTAAGAGAACTAGAAGGAGTATCCATCCGCCAACTAGCCCGAGTAACAGGCATATCCAAAAGCGTCATAGGAAGAGCAGGAAGGGACGGAGGGACAGGCACGGCGTCCCGATCCCGATAAGTATAGAAAATGATTGTATAAACTTGAATGGTGGAATTCGGCTAGTATGTTGATTTCCCCCAAAGAAATAGAGCAAACTGGGACAGCGTGCCTGTCCCCACGTCCCACTATAGTTCTGTTCTTAGTTCCCAGAGTTCGGGGAAGAAGTATTGGTCGAGAACTTTTTTTAGATAGCGTACGCCGCCTGAGCCTCCTGTGCCTTTTTTGAAGCCGATAATTCGTTCTACGGTTTTCATGTGTCTGAAGCGCCATTGTTGGAATAAATCTTCAATGTCGACGAGTTCTTCTGCTAGTTCGTATAGCTCCCAGTACTTATCTACGTTTTTATAGACCGTCATCCAAGCTTGTTTCACACTTTCATTTGGGTGATGTGGTGTTGTGACATCACGATTTAGGACTGCATCGTCAATGGGTAGTCCTGCTTTTGCCAAGGCTTGTATGGAGACGTCATAGATACTGGGTGCGTGGTAGGCTTTTTCAATTCTCTTATGTAGCTCATGATCCTTCTCATAGATTTTCAAGACATGTTTTGTTTTATAACCTAGAGCGAATTCAATCAAGCGATTTTGATAGGATTGAAATCCGGATGCTTGGCCTAGAAAATCACGAAATTCAATGTACTCACTCGGTGTTAAAGTGGCAAGCACGTTCCAGACATCTTTTAATTGTGTTTGTACTTGTGAGACACGAGCTAATTTTTTAAAGGATGAAGAAAAGTGACCGCCTTGAATATCATGAATCGCTGACTGGATCTCGTGTAAAATTAATTTCATCCATAATTCACTGACATGGTGAACGATAATAAATAACATTTCATCGTGATGGTCGCTTAGACGATGTTGGCTCGTTAGTAATGTATCGAGTCCGAGATAATCACTGTAAGTCATTTTCTCCTTGAAATCAGTGTGGATTGTCTTTTCATTTTTAAAAGCTTTATATTCGTATTCATCAGTCATTTGTTGTCCCCCTCAATTGGTTTAATAATGGCGCGAACTAAACTACCATCTGCTTCTTCAAGTGGTAATGGCAGGGCGATGAGTTCATAATGACCTTCCGTGACACCGTCAAGCATCACATTTTCCAAAATATAAATATCATGGCTATTGAGTGCGTGGTGGCCAGGCAGATCTTTGCTCGTCACAGGGTCAACTGATGGTGAATCAATTCCGACAAGCTTAACACCAAGAGACGCCATATACGCAGCACCGTCCGGTGTAATTGGTGTAACCTCACTAGGAAATCGATCCGGCCGATTAGGTAAAGACGTGCGAATTAATAAACGCTCAGTTTGTGAAATATCCTTGCCTTTAAGTGCCTGTTCATTGATTGCCTGCGCATGCCCCATATCAACCACCTGACACCTACCGACAAACCGTCCTAGTTCTAAATCTATAATTCTTTTACCTTCATTTAAATAATGAAAAGGTGCATCAACATGTGTACCGACATGTGTGCTAGTCTGAATACGACCGATATTGACCGAACCAGTTTTATCTTTCGTAAGTGGTGTATCGTAATGGAAAGCAGTATCGCCCGGCCAGTGTGCTAATGTATTATTTAGTGGTTGTGAAATATCAATCCAATTTGTCATTATGATACAATGTTCCTTTCATTTTCGAACTGCTCGTATTCTTTATTTTCCATAATTGTCTTTAAAACTTGTACACAATGATAGACATCTTCAAAAGAATTATATAAAGCGACCGGGGCGAGGCGGATACCACTAGGCATACGAAAGTCAGGAATGACGCCATGCATTTTTAGAGCTTTACAAATTCGGGCAGCTTCAGCATGCTCTAGATAAACATGTCCGCCCCTCTGTTTTGGATCAATTGGATTACGAATTTCAAAATCAAACTCACTCAGTTCATGTTTGATTAAGTTCATCATATAATCAGTTAATTGCAAGGACTTTTCCCGGATACTTTTAATCCCCGCTTCATTAAATAACTCAAGTGCCCCAAGAAGTGGTGCCGCACTGAGAACATGTGGAGTGCCAATTTGAAATGCACCCGCATCTCCAGCATGGGTTAAGGTATGTTCCATATCAAATTGCTCCTCTTTATTTGAACTGAACCAACCCGCAAGACCAGGTTCAACACCAAAATGTTTCTCATGTAAAAACAATGCCCCAACACTACCAGGTCCACCATTTAAATGTTTATATGTACACCAAAAAGCAAAGTCAACATCCCACTCATGCAAATCATGAGGTAATGCGCCAATCGAATGGCATAGATCGAAGCCAATTTTTATGCCCCGTTCATGTGCAGCCGACGTCAACTTTTCCATATCTAGAATCTGCCCGCTGCGATAAAGGACACTTGGTAAGACAATGAGTGCAACGTCTTCTGTCATGGCTTTAATAATGTCTTCTTCATCAAGCAAATGGCCATCCTTACTTTCGACTTGGATAAGATGGCTGTCGTCATAACCTTTTAACTTGAGCTGTGCCTTTAATGCATAAATATCACTCGGAAAATTAAGTGTGTCCGCTAAAATTTTTGTTCGTTTTCCTTCTGGTTGGTAAAAGCTTGAGACAAGATGATGTAAGTTAACGGTAGTGGATCCTGTTACAATAACTTCTTCCTTCTTTCCTCCAATTAATGTCGCCATACTTCCCCCGAGTGTTTCTGATAAGAAAAACCAGGGGTGCTCCCCGTCAGTCCAGCCATCAATGGCATGTTCTTTCCATGATTCAAGTAGAGCAAGTGTTGATTGTTCGGCACGTTTACTAAGGAGGCCGAGGGAATTCCCGTCCATGTAAATGCTATCTTCATTGAGGTAAAATTCATTTCTGAAATTTTTTAATTTATCCTCTGAATCTAATTGTTGTGCATATTTTAGTTCAGTATTAAATGTCATGATTTCCATCCTTTCGGGAGGCATGTGATTAAGTTCTTTGAATCAAAATATCTTTTTAATAGTTATTGAAATGATAATATGCGAGGAGAAGTGTGTCAATGTTGAGACAAGTTTAAGATTACCTCTAATATTGTAGGTGAAGAAAGATGAATTGAGTTATTTCTAAATAACTCAATTCAAATAAAAGCCACTAGGCCAATGACAATTACGCTTACTGGCTCTAAAGTTGTTAAAAATACTGAGTAAACTCATCCATACTGTTAAATGTCATCTCTTTATAAATCTGGACAACATAGGACTGAATGTTCCATAAAGTCCACGTATTTGTTCAACTGTGCCAGAAATTTTATCAAAATCAATCTTTCCTTCAGATGTTTGGAACATGGATAACAAACTTGGATGACTTTCATCTTTTTGTTGATGATTCAATTGTTTTGGTGGTTGGATTAAAGAATGAGATCTAAATGACCGGGATGGTCTTGATGATTTAGGCAGACCAGGTGATCGCTGCGGACCGAGAGAAAACATACGCATAAAACCTCCTTCATTTATTCTCTGTTATATATTATTCATCGCATTGATTCTATGAAAAGGTAGGTGCCCTATAAATAGGGTTAATTGAAAATAAGTTTAAACGGATTGTTCCACTCCTTTTTAAAAAACATACAATATAGATAGGAGTGTATGGAGGTGGTGGCATGAGCGTTATTCGTACAGATAAATGGCTGGAATCTTGGAGTAGCCCTTTGAAAATATGTAAGAAATTAGAAAAGAATTTTATGGGCTTTTCTTCAAATGAAATTTATCAACACTTAGCAATGCATGGCATGTACGAAAATCCATTAGAGGGAGTGGAAAGGTTAATAGAAAAATTGCGAGAGAATAACATATGGAAAACAGTAAGAAAATGTGAATTAGAGTTAAGGAAAAAGTGGGATGGACCTGACGTACCTATTTTCATTTTTCCAGCAGACCCAAAAAAACGCAGTCTCCATCGAAACTTTAACGGTAAATCGGGGTTAGCTTTCGCTGATAAGTTATTTCTATTTGTTTCGCCACACAACTCGGAAAGTGAAATTCATGCTTTATTTACGCATGAATACAATCATACGTGTCGCTTAACGAAATATGAAAAAGATGAAGATGACTATGTGTTGTTAGATACGATAATTCTTGAGGGCTTAGCTGAAACTGCAGTACTAGAACAATTAGGAGAAAAATGCACAGCGAAATGGACAACATATTATTCTAATGATGAACTCAAGAAAATGTGGCAACGGTTTATTTTGCCAGGAAGTCGACTTCCAAAACACCACCATAGACATCAAATAATATTGTATGGGAGGTCTTTTTACCCAAAAATGGCGGGTTATGCTGTTGGTTATTACTTGGTCAAGAAATATCTGGAGAAAAATGATCTGAAATCAAAAGAGCTGCTTGCTATTTCTTCTGAGGAAATAGCTCAAATTAAGGAGTAGTTTGAGTTAATCAATAGGTGACAACCCATTTGTTAAATTAACGTTTAATAATCCTCCCAAAGTTGAGCATTTAACATATATTGATAGTGAGTAAAGGACCTAAGGAGGTGCCATGTTGCATGAGTGAAACAAAAGGGAAAGAGGGTTACAGTGGAGGTTTTGCTTTTGTAGTCGTACTGTTTATTCTACTAATTATTGTAGGTTCATCTTATGTGGGTGGATTCAGATATTAATCAGTGAAGTAAAATATTTAAGGTGCTTTTACATCTAGTAATATAAGGGAGGTTACTGTATGTCTGGAAATCAATTTGGATGCTGTTGTGGTGGGTATAGTTATGCAGAGCCAGTTACTAGACCAGCGTTTGGTTTTGGCAGAGGTTTTTCTTTGATTGTTGTATTGTTCATTTTGCTCATTATCGTCGGTGCAGCAATTTGTTAATATGATAAGTTTTATTTCTTCTCAAAACTAATTAGTTGATCGGCAACAACACCTCTGATTGTTATGAAACTAATAATAAGCGGAGGTGTTATTTTATGTACATTAAATCTAGAAAAATACTAATTATGGTAAGAACGGCTATGGAAAAGATAAAAATCAACAATATAAACGATAATTTTTAAAGTATCGAGTACATTAAGTGTCATATTTTGTTCGCTTGTTGTCGATTCATAATAGTGCTACTATCTAATTAATTTAGGGAGTCGATAAAATGGCTAATATTTTTAACACCTCTCATTGTTATTAGTATACTATTTAACGATGAGAGGTGTTTTTCATTTTTAACTTTCCTTGATAAAAGAAGAAAACGAACTAACGTATATTCATTTCAGATGGTACAGAATTATGACGTTCGCCACGATCCAGTTCAGCAATTCTTTCCATATCTGAATCAGTAAGTTCAAAATCAAACACATCTAGATTCTCCTTCATGCGTGAAGGAGTAACAGTTTTCGGTATAATGACAACATCTGACTGTAGATGCCAGCGCAATATCACTTGTGCGGGTGTTTTATCGTATTGTTTGGCAATCTGTTTTATAACAGGATCTTCGAGAACTTTAGTTCCATTCATAAGTGGACTGTACGCTTCAAGTACAATGTCGTGTTTATGGCAAAAATCTTTAAGTTCTTTTTGTTGGAGATATGGGTGACATTCAACTTGGTTGACTGCGGGAACAATATCACATTCATCCATTAGACGTTCTAGATGCTCAATATCAAAATTACAAACCCCAATTGATTTTGTACGGCCATCTTTATATAACTTTTCCAAAGCTTTATACGTGTCGACATATTCATCGTATTCCGGAGTAGGCCAATGAATAAGGTATAAATCTACATAGTCGAGTCCTAACTTTTCAATACTTTTGTCAAATGCTTTTAATGTGTTGTCGTAACCTTGATCAGCATTCCAGACTTTAGTTGTAATGAAAAGTTCTTCACGCGGAATACTACTATTCGCTAATGCTTCTCCAACACCTTGCTCATTTCCATATACCTTTGCCGTATCAATGAGGCGATAGCCAGTATCTAAAGCATGTTCAACTGCTTCTGTTGCTTCTTCATTAGGAACCTTCCAAACTCCATAACCAAGTTGAGGGATATGTAAGTTATTATTTAATGTTTTGAAAACCATATTAACGCTTCCTTTCTTTGATATTTAATTATAATCATAGCTTATCTTAAGCATGGAAGAAAGACATTAATGCATCTTTTGTTCACATTATTATACAAAGGCATCTATTGATTTGTTATAATACTTTTGGAGGTGCTTGTCGTTGTCTGAGTTGCAATTTTACATTCGTCATCAAACGAATTTTTTACAAAATAAATTTATTCTCGTATTTAAAAGTGACCAAGCTCGGAAGTATTTTCAAAACACATTACCGGGCAGTCATTTTGAAAAGGTAAGTAGCGAGATAGCTGAAAATGCTGCAAGAATAGGTATCGATGGAAAAACTGTACCGTATGGTTACACGCTAAAGCTAACGAAAGATGAAATGACTCAACTAAGTACTGCAAATTGGGAAGTGACGGCACGACTGCTTGCTGAAGGAAATGAACGGTTATACAGGCAAGCCAAGCAAAAGCAGGCAGGAGGCATGAAAGAATGAAAAAGTTAATCATCGATGGTTTTGAGTTAAATCAAGATGATATAAAAGAATTACTAAGTGAACTTAAAGATGAAGGTGTGAAGTCGGAAAAGGACTTGGAACGTTATTTTAAAGGCCACAAGTACATGAAAAACGATTCGATAAGAAGTCACCTTTTATTAAGTCCTACCCAGAAGAAAAGGAACTTTGCTATTCCATTTGATGAAGACAAAGAAGAATAGTGATTCAAAAAAACTCATCTTAAGATGGGTTTTAATTTTTACATTTAACACGTTACCTCTTAACCTATTTAAACCACCTCATCTGATTTTTCCCCTTAAACAGACATAAAAAATAAAATATTAAAATAAGATTAAATTGTGTTAAAATAAAAATACGTAAAATGAACGGATGATGTGCAGCTATGTATTGATTTCGGTAAGATTATCGCCTAGTTGTCTATCTTTTGAGACATATTGAAATAACCTAGGAGCTTTGAATATGACCAATTTTAAAATAACAAATAAATTAATAAAGAAGTTTAATGTTCCTGAGTTTTCTTTTATTGTGGAAGCTTCAAATGTATTGGCGTTGTATAGCGATACAGATTTGCAAGCTGAACTTATAAATGGTTTACAATCTAGTAGACGAGCCATGATTTTTGACTGGCATGATGGATTATATGAACGATTAACGGTTGAAGATAATGTAAGTTTTTATCACAAATGGTTTGCTTGTAAGTTTCCTTTCGCCGAGGTATTGGTATTATTCCAGCTGCAAAGCTGTGCAAAAAAGCATTTACATAAATGTACACCATCTGAAATTCGCCGCGTTTATTATGCTAAATATTTTATGAGCAGTTCGAATGTGCCACTTGTCTTTTTAGAGCCAGTACATGGCGTGGATATTACAACAATCAATACATTTTTAAATATGATCAAAAAACTACAGGACATCGGGGCTCCTGTTCTTGTTTTAGTAACTAATCTTGAACATGCATTATTAATTGGAGATCAAGCCTATAGAGTGGATAAAAAGGGGCTTCATCATATCGAGTTAGAAACAGATAAAGAAGAGATTCCTGAGGTGCAAGCGGCATCTCCATCTATAGCCAATTTATACAAAGTGCCGGCGAAAGTGGACGATAAAGTCATTCTGTTTGACCCAACAGAAATAGATTATATCGAAAGCCAGGAAGGAAAAGCTCAAATCGTTATCAATAATGAATCTTTTGCACTGGATTCAACACTCGCTGAAATTGAAAAGAAATTAGAGGTCTATGGTTTTTTCCGTTGTCATCGTTCCTATATTGTAAATCTGCAAAAAGTGAGAGAAATTATTACTTGGTCCAAGAATACATATTCACTTAAAATCGATAATCAAGTTGAGTCAACTATTCCATTATCTCGAACAAAAATACAGGAAATTCAGGGGATTTTCAACCTGAAATAAGTACATTTCAACTATTTTTAAGTACATCTCGCCTTGATATGACTGAGTTTAAGTGAAAAGTAATGTAATATATGAATTGTTAAAAGAAAGGGAGGTGAGGAAGTTGAAACATGCCATTCAGGTAAAAAAGTTACGTAAAGAATTTAATAAAAAAGCGGCTCTTGAGGATGTTGATTTTGAAGTTTATCAAGGAGAAATTTTTGGATTGCTCGGTCCGAGTGGCTCGGGAAAAACGACGACGATTAAAATTTTAACAGGTGAGTTGAAAAAAACATCTGGGAATGTGAGTGTACTGGATATGAAACCAGATTTATTCACATCATCTGACTTCAAATCACAAATTGGTATCTTATCAGATAATAGCACACTATATGAGCGACTGACTGTTTATGATAACTTAAAGTTATTTTGTAAGTTATATAATGCTCCATTACAACAAATTGACGAGGTTTTAATTCAAGTTAATTTAAAGAACGATAGTAAAAAGGTTGTTTCAAAATTATCAAAAGGAATGAAACAACGTGTATTACTGGCTAAAGCACTTATTCATAAACCGAAACTTATCTTTTTAGATGAGCCTACGTCGGCCCTTGATCCGGGGAATATGGCTCATATTCATCAAGGGTTACGAGCTTTAAATAAAGCTGGTACAACGATCTTTTTAACTACACATAATATGGAAGAAGCAACTGAGCTCTGTGATCGGGTGGCCTTTTTGCATAAAGGACAGATTCAGGAGCTAGATAAACCTGACGATTTACGCTATAAGTATTCAAACAATACTTTTCACATCGAGACATTTAGTGGAGAAAAATTGGAAATTGAAAATGTACCAGAAAACGCGGAACAAATAAAAGAACTGATTATCGAAGGATCTGTGAAAAGAATGTACACGGATAACCCGACATTAGGACAGATTTTCTTAAAAGTGACTGGAAGGGAGCTAGTATAATGAATTTTCAACGAATAAATGCGATTTTTGAAAAAGACATGAAAGACTTTATGAAAAATACGATGCTACTTTTCATGCCAGTTACTCCAATCCTTCTAGCAGCACTATATAGTCAGATGAGTATGGGAGAAGGCGATGGAATGCCTATCTCTTTAGTTTATTTAGTGGTGGGCGTTGTTTTCTCTACAACAACATCTGGTCTTATCATGATGATGATGGCTGAAGAAAATGAAAAAATGACACTTCGGGGTCTCATTATGTCACCGGCTTCATTTTGGGATATTATAATTGGGAAAAGTCTCGTAACTGCATTATTAACCTTAGTAACTTTAATTATTTCATTACTATTTACTGATATTGAACATTTTTTCAATATTAAAGCAATGACAGGCTTAATACTTTTATTTCTGTTCTTCTTGTTTCTAGGTATGGGAGTGGGTCTATTTGTAAAGTCAGTGGGAATCACTAGTGCTTATTTATTGCCAATTATGTTCTTGTTTGGCTTTACACCGATGTTTGAAGCTTTCAATCTTGCCGATACAGCCATGAAGGTAGCGGAGACCTTTCCAATTATACAATTGCTCAAAATGCACGAAGACAATTCCTGGGCACCTTTAGGTGTTGTCAGTTTATGGGTGATTGGCGCAGCTTTATTTGCTTATATTTGCTTTATTAGAACGAGACGGGATGATTAACAATGCTTTTGAGTAGTTGATATATTGCAAAGTAGCAGATTGATTGTGTAATAAGAAGAGAAAATAGAAGTTTTGGAGTGTGTTTATCGCGGGTTAACAAACTGAGAACGTTTAAAGAATGAGGTTTCAATTTATGGATGCCTGTCGTCTAAAATGATAGCATACCAATCTACAAGCTTTATATTGATGACAGGCATCCTATTATTTTGTAGGAAATTAATGTGTGAAGAGTTCTGAGAAGTATTTTTCATTAGTATTGAATGCAATCTTTTAGAGGCTATTGGTGATTAAATCGTCTTGCTAATATGTCCTAATTCCCGCTCATGTTCATTATATTTTTCCCAAAGAAGGTCATTATCTACTTTCATAAACTGCATTTCCTTCATATCTTTATGCCTGTTCTCAGCGTCCGTGTTTAAAGAAGTTAGTTCATTTTGAAAAATGATTGCTCCTCTTTCATAGTAGTTTGCTCTTCTCTCATGCTTCCAACTGTCTTAATTAAAGATGTTAACATATCTTCCATTCTATCTAATTGCTGCTTCTGTTGACTCATTATGTTCACCTCCTTTTAATTATTATAGCCGATATAATAAGGAAAGATTATGAGTAATTTGTCGTTATAAATATTTTAGATTTGCTGGGTTCTAACCAGTCTTATGAAAAAAACGTAGCTCCAAGCGGGGGAAGAGATAACTTCCTGAGAAATATAGCATATATCCTTACAAGAATTGCTATAAACTATGTATAGTAGGAGTGGGACATATAGGAAGGATGGCTTTTATGGAAACAAGAGAGAAAAAGGAATATGTCAATTGGAGAAAATTTATTGACTTAGTAAAGCAAACAAAACCCTCATTATGGATGATAGCTATTGCTGTGACGATGAGTTTAATTACGACCGCAGTAGGGTTGCTTATTCCGTTGTTCACAAGAAACTTAGTTGATCACTTTTCAATGGCGTCTTTGAAAACATCAACCGTTTTACTGCTCGTAATAGCTTTTATTTTACAAGCTATAGCAGGTGGGCTATCAATTTATCTACTGAATTATGTTGGTCAGAATGTTGTTTCGCAACTAAGAAAGCGTCTCTGGAAAAAATTCCTCTTACTACCGGTTCCATTTTATGATAAAAATCGATCCGGAGAAATGATCAGTCGCATGACGAACGATACGGCTATTATTAGAGGTTTGATCACTGACCACCTCACGAGCTTTTTCACAGGAATAATTTCTATCATCGGCTCAGTTATCATTTTACTTATTTTAGATTGGCAAATGACGTTAATCATGCTCATTGCCGCCCCGCTAACCTTAGCTATCTTATTTCCACTTGGTGGGCAAATGCATAAAATTTCAAAAGGATTGCAGGATGAAACAGCAAAGTTCACCGCTCTCATTAGCCAAGTATTATCTGAAATCAGGCTTGTAAAATCGTCAAATGCGGAAACCCCAGAATATAAAAGTGGAAAGAAAGGCATTAATAAGTTATTTAGTTTCGGTGTACGAGAGGGGAAAATTCAAGCGTTAATCAGCCCACTTGTTTCCTTTGTATTAATGCTTTTACTTGTCGTCATTATTGGATATGGAGGTATGCGTGTTTCGACTGGCGTTCTTTCAGCAGGAGATTTGGTAGCATTTATTTTATATTTATTCCAAATCATTCTACCAATGGCGCAGTTCGCAACTTTTTTTACCCAATTACAAAAAGCTAAGGGAGCGACTGAACGTATTATAACAACCTTAGAAGAGAATGAAGAAGACTTAGAGGGTGGTATAATAGTGAACGATTTTGCTCACCCTTTAGTATTTAACGATATATCATTTGGCTATGAAAAAAGCGAAATGCTCCTTAAAGGAATAGAATTTTCAGTTGAGCATGGTAAGGTTACTGCAATTGTTGGACCGAGTGGCGCCGGAAAAACGACCATTTTTTCATTAATACAGCGATATTATACTCCAACGGAAGGGATTATTAGTTTAAAAAATCAATCGATTAGCGACTTTTCGCTCTATTCATGGCGGAGTCAAATAGGATATGTATCACAGGAGAGCCCAATTATTGCCGGAACAGTTCGTGAAAATATAACTTATGGTTTGAATGATGATATAAGTGAGGATGCCGTTATCGAAGCAGCTAAATTAGCCTACGCAGATCAGTTTATTGAAGAACTTTCAAATGGCTATAAAACAGAAGTTGGGGAAAGAGGTATCAAGCTTTCAGGAGGACAACGTCAGCGTATTGGAATTGCACGTGCATTACTTAGAGATCCAAAAATACTGATGCTCGATGAAGCAACGTCAAGCCTTGACTCTAAATCAGAGATTATCGTTCAAAAGGCATTAAAGAACCTTATGAAAGGACGCACGACACTTGTGATTGCCCACCGGTTATCCACCGTTGTGGAAGCGGACCAAATTTTGTTTCTTGATAAAGGCTTAATCACAGGAAGTGGTACGCATAAAGAACTCTTTTACCAACACGAAAAATACCGTGAATTTGCAATGCAACAATTGAAAATGCCAGAAGGTTAAATAGTAGACGTGTCTTATAATAAAACGCCAGTTCAGCTTCAAATATTGAACTGGCGTTTTATGAAAATTGCACTACCTTGATTGAGAATTTTAAAGCCCCATTATATGGTAACCGGAATCTACATGTAAGACTTCGCCTGTAACCCCGCGAGCAAGATCACTGACAAGAAACATGGTTGCGTCGCCTACTTGATCTTGATCTACATGACGTCTTAGAGGTGCTTTTTCTTCAATTGTTTGGTTAATCTCATTAAAGCCAGAAACCCCTTTGGCAGATAGCGTTCTAATTGGACCGGCTGATACAGCATTCACACGAATATCGTATTTACCCAAATCCTCTGCTAAGTATCTGACACTTGCTTCTAAGGATGCCTTTGCCACACCCATAACATTATAGTTTTTCACAACACGTTCAGCACCTATGTATGTTTGTGTAACAATGCTTCCACCCTCAGTCATCAAATCCTTTGCTGCACGTGAAACAGCAGCAAGTGAGAAGGCGCTAATTTCTTGGGCTAAAAGGAATCCTTCTCTGGATGTGTCCGCAAATTCTCCTTGTAACTCATCACGATTGGCAAAAGCTATAGCATGTATGACACCATGAATAACACCAACTTTTTCCTTAATTTCACTAAAAGCTTCATTAATACTTTCGTCGCTAGCAACGTCACATGACACAATAAGTTCTGCCTCTATGTTATTCTTCTCTAGAAGTTTCGTTAATTTCTTATAGGAGCGCTCTTGTCTATTGGTGAATATTAAATTCGCCCCGGCATTATGTAAGGATTTTGTAATCCCCCAAGCAATACTACGTTCGTTGGCAACTCCCATCACAACCACATTTTTTCCTTTTAATAACTCTGACATGATTGCACCTCCATAAATAGCTCTTTCTTTTTCATTATACATAACAAGTTATTTGAAAGAAATAAAATTCAAATTTAATGTATATTTTTCTGTATTATTACGTGAATAAGTTTTTACTTCGTAATTATTTATAATAATAAAAGCGGTAATAAATTACGGGAGTATCTATATAATGACAATAAAAGTCCAAACCTATTTTTACGAATTTTATATAATTTTAATTGATTTTAAAATTTCTTAAAATTAAGTTGAATATTTATAAAGCTATTGCTATACTTTTGAAATAAGGGGGTAAACTATGTCGGATGTTCTGCTGCAACTTAATAATTTGCATACACATTTCTTAACAGATAAAGAAGAAGTTCCTGCTGTGAATGGGATTGATTTAAGTGTACATAAAGGTGAAATTGTCGGAATTGTTGGTGAGTCAGGTTCTGGAAAAAGTGTTACATCTTTATCAGTTATGAAACTAGTACCCAGTCCGCCTGGTAAAATTGTAGAAGGTGAAATTAATTTCAAAGGCGAAAATCTTGTAAAGGTTTCAGAAAAAAGAATGAGAGACATACGTGGTAATGAGATTGCTATGATATTTCAGGATCCAATGACATCATTAGATCCTTTATATACTATTGGTAACCAATTAGTGGAAGGTATTAGGTTACATAAAAAAACTTTGAAAAAAGAAGCGTACAATCAATCAATTGATTTGCTAAAACAAGTCGGAATTCCAAGAGCGGATGAGGTCGTTGACGAGTATCCGCATCAGCTATCTGGTGGGATGCGACAAAGAGTTATGATAGCGATGGCGATGTCTTGTGAACCCGAATTGTTAATAGCAGATGAGCCAACAACAGCCCTTGACGTGACGATTCAAGCGCAAATATTAGATCTAATGATCCAATTAAATAAAAAGAAAAATACAGCCATTTTACTTATTACTCATGATTTAGGTGTTGTATCAGAAGTGTGTGACCGCGTTGTTGTCATGTATTCTGGACAACTTGTTGAAGAGGGAACAAAGCGAGAGGTGTTGAAGGATCCTCAACATCCCTATTCACAAGGTCTCATTCGATCATTACCTAATATTAAAGAAAGAGACCAAAAATTATACTCTATCCCTGGGACTGTTAAACAACCTAAATTGGGAGAAGTAGGTTGTAAGTTTGCACCACGTTGTGAGTTTGCATTTGATCGATGTTTTAAGGAAAACCCTGAATTATATTCATTAGGGGATAGTGGTCGAAAAAGTCGATGTTTCCTACATGACAACAAAGAAGGGGATGTAGCAAAAGATGCAGCAACAACTCTTAGAAGTTAATGGTTTGAAAAAATACTTTGATATTAAAGGAGGTGTTTTTGGTCGAAAGGTAGGCGAGGTTAAAGCGGTTGATGGAATCTCCTTTGATGTACAAAACGGTGAAACATTAGGAATTGTAGGGGAATCTGGGTGTGGAAAATCTACAACGGGGAAATCAATTTTACGATTGATTGAACCTACAGAAGGTGAAGTTAAATTTGAGGGACAAGATTTATTAAGCTTAAGTCCAGAACAAATGAGGAAAATGCGCCGAGATATTCAAATTATTTTCCAAGACCCATACGCATCATTAAACCCAAGACATACTGTTGAAAAAATAATTGGCGAGCCGTTATTGGTTTATGGAATGAAATCAGCAAAAGAACGTAAAGAACGTATAAAAGAATTACTTGAGGTAGTTGGTTTACAACCACACCACGCCTCAAGATATTCACACCAATTTAGTGGTGGCCAACGCCAACGGATAGGAATAGCACGTGCCCTAGCTAATAATCCCAAATTAATAATTTGTGATGAGCCGGTTTCTGCTTTGGATGTTTCTGTTCAATCCCAAATATTAAATCTAATGGAAGACTTACAGAAAAAGTTCAATTTAACTTATATTTTTATTGCTCACGATTTAAGCGTTGTCAAGCACATTAGCGATAGAATTGGAGTTATGTATTTAGGGAAAATGGTTGAGTTGGCGGACAAAGAAATGTTGTATGATGATCCAAAACATCCTTATACACAGGCACTGCTCTCGGCTATACCAAATCCAGACCCAGATGAAATAAAAGATAGAATAATTTTAAAAGGTGATGTTCCAAGTCCTTCAAACCCACCAAAAGGTTGTCCATTTAATACAAGATGTCCAAAAGCAATGAATGTTTGTAGGGAAATAACTCCAAATTTTCAAGAAGTTGAAGAGAACCATTTCGTGGCATGTCACCTTTATGAATAAAGAAGTCAATGCTTTAATCTAGCATTCATGAGAATTAACACAAGGGGGAATCTAATATGAGGAAAAAATTTTCACTATTTACAATGTTCATTATTGTTGTGTTGCTTGCAGCATGTGGAGGGGATGACGAGAAGACGAGTAAAGGGGAAGGGAGTACAACTGGCGATGATGAACAGACATTAATTTACGCACGTGGTGGGGATTCAACAAGTCTAGATTTTGCAAGTACATCAGATGGTGAGTCATCTCGTGTCACAAGGAATATTTTTGAAAGTCTTGTCACATATGATAAAGATTCATTTGAAATTGTCCCTGCACTCGCCCAGGACTGGGATATTTCAGAGGATGGTAAAATATATACTTTTTATTTAGAAGAAAACGTTAAGTTTCATGATGGAACTGATTTTAATGCAGATGCAGTTAAATTAAACTTTGAACGTTGGTCAGATCCAGATCATGAATATGCTTTTTTAGATGAAGGATATGTTTATGCACTTTATGAATCTTTATTCGGTGGATATCAAGGAGATGAGGGGCATGTTATTGATGAAATAAATGTTATTGATGATTATGAAATTGAATTTGTATTAAAAGAGCCACTAGGCCCTTTCTTACAAAATCTAGGGTCACATTACTTTGCGATAACCTCTCCGGCGGCTCTTGAGGAATACGGGCCAGACATTGATGAAAATCCGGTTGGGACAGGACCATTTAAGTTTGTTAGTTGGAGTAAAGATGAACAAATCGTATTGGAAAAGTTTGAAGATTATAGAAAAGACGGTTTACCAAAATTAGACAAAGTTATTTACGAAGTAATTCCCGATAATGCTGCGCGTTTAATTGCACTACGTTCAGGAGAAGTAGATATTATTGACGATGTAAACCCTGATGAGGGAGAGAATCTTGAAGCTGAAGATGGATTAGAACTATATGCTCGTGAAGCAAATAACGTTGGTTTCCTAGGTTTCCAAGTCGAAAAGGAACCATTGGATGATAAGTTAGTTCGTCAGGCTATTAGCCATGCAATTGATACTGAGGCACTTGTTGAAGCTTTATATTCTGGTTATGCAGAGGAAGGAACGAGCCTATTACCACCAGGATATCTTGGATATGATGAAACCCTTGAAGGCTATGAATTTGATCTTGATAAAGCAGAGGAATTGTTAGCTGAAGCGGGTTATGGAGATGGCGTTGACATTGAGTTCTGGGTGATGCCAGTATCTAGACCATATATGCCGGATCCTGAAAAAGTTGCCGAAATTATTCAAAATGATTTGGATAAAATTGGAGTGAATGCGGAGATTGTTAGAGAAGAGTGGGCTCCATATATTGAGAAGACGACAGATGGTGAGCATGAGATGTTCTTGCTCGGGTGGTCAGGTTCTAATGGTGACCCAGATTATTTCTTAACAAGTTTGTTGCATAGTGACAGTATAGGAGGAGAAAATCGCGCATTTTACTCTAATGAAGAAGTTGACAAATTATTGGATGAAGCGAAAGGTACTGTTGATGAAGATGAACGTGCTGACCTTTATGTAAAGGCACAAGAATTGATTCTTGAAGATGCTCCATCTGTTTTTATGGTTCACTCTACTCCACTTGTAGCTTCAAGAAGTGAAGTAAAGAACTTTATACCACATCCGTCTACGTCTGATCCTTTGGAGGAAGTAGAGCTGTCTGAGTAATTAATAAGGTGTAAAAGAGGATGGGACATAAGTATTTTAGTTAATGTAAAAGCGAACGTATTAAAGTATATTTCTTTTAATATACACTTTTAAAATCAGCGTAGGAAAAATACGTAGACTCCAGCAGGATGAAAAGCTTAGATGAGACCCCGCAGAGCGTAGCTCGAGGAGGCTCATCAGCGCCTGCGGAAAGCGAAGTATTTTTCCGAAGCGAATAACGCTCGCTTAAAATTGTTCGTCTTTTAATTACT
>Ga0209487_1000351_pt1 | contig 42033 bp, 37 predicted proteins | sample Poulit2012_FD_187524 | JGI IMG/M metagenome (GOLD analysis project Ga0209487, IMG submission 187524) | Agricultural soil microbial communities from Georgia to study Nitrogen management - Poultry litter 2012 (SPAdes) (version 2) | ecosystem: Environmental > Terrestrial > Soil > Agricultural land... | reverse complement strand
TTTTCTTCACCAACGTCATATATTGTACAACGACAAAAAGCCCTGTCACCGTAAAAGTAACGATGACAGGGCTTTTGTTTATTACTATTTACGAACCAATTCTTACTTACGTGAGTAGAACTCAACGATAAGTGATTCGTTAATTTCAGCTGGAAGTTCTGAACGCTCTGGAAGGCGTGTATACGTACCTTCTAGTTTATCTGCATCAAATGTTAAGTAATCTGCTGTAGATATTTTTGCTTCTAAAGAAGCAGCGATAATTTCAAGCTTTTTAGATCTTTCTCTTAAGCCAATAACCTGACCTGGTTCTAAGCGGTATGAAGGAATATCAACGCGCTTGCCATCAACTGTAATGTGACCATGGTTTACAAGCTGACGTGATTGTCTACGTGTTGCTGCTAGACCAAGGCGATATACGATGTTATCTAAGCGAGATTCAAGAAGAATCATGAAGTTCTCACCATGAATACCTTGCATTTTACCAGCTTTATTAAATAAGTTATTGTATTGACGTTCGTTGAGTCCGTACATAAATCTTAATTTTTGTTTCTCTTGCAACTGTAAACCATACTCAGAAATTTTTCTGCGTTGGTTTGCTCCGTGCTGACCAGGTGCGTATGGACGCTTTTGTAATTCTTTACCTGAACCCGTTAGTGAAATACCTAGACGACGTGACTTTTTCCATAATGAACCTGTAAAACGTGACATATTATAAAAACTCCTCTATATAATTGTATTCGTATAAAATAAACACGGGTGTTCCAGAAGTTGTCCATTTTGTTTTCATGTACCATCGCTCCAGCAGCAGAGAGTTACACGATACACCTCTAAAGAGAGGAACAGAATGGTTGCAAGCATTGGTCCACTTAAGCTACCTTTATTTTACACATCGTTTAGTATATAATTATTCAAGGCTATTGTCAATGAGTTTCGGCTAAAACAAAGAAAAGAAAGCCTCTAAGGACGTGTATGTTGAAAAAATGCTGATTTGGCTCATATATTTTACTGTGTTTAATGAATTTGATAATCCAATTTACAACGACATATTGAAGTGACACTGTTGGTTTTGGCAATTATGAAATTCATTTATGTTTAATGAATTTCATAATACCCGTTTAGTGCATCATCGATACAACATATAGTTTCGTTGAACCTTTCTTAACTACATGCCGTATCGATGTTGCTGGTTATGGCAATTATGAAATTCATTTATGTTAACTGTTTTTCTAAGGCACGGACAAATTCTTCTAAAAACGTTTGATCTACTTCATCGAAACGATCCGTCACTGGACTATCAATATCGAGTACGCCATATATGGTATCATCGATAATGAGTGGCACTACAATTTCGGATTGACTCGCCGCATCGCAGGCAATATGGCCGGGGAACTTAGATACATCTGCAACTCGCTGTGTTTTACGTTCCATTACGGCTGTACCACAAACACCTTTTCCAAATGGAATTCGAATGCAAGCTGGTAATCCTTGGAATGGGCCTAGGACGAGTTCCGTATCTCGCCATATATAAAAACCGACCCAATTTACGTTATCGAAGAGTTGGTTGAGCAGTGCGGAAGCATTTGCTAAGATAGCTATTGCATCTTCTTCATCAGCGGATAGAGCTTCTATTTGTTTAAGTGCTAATTGGTAATCATTCGCTTTATTTCCAGTACTTGTATTTGTTTGGAACAAGTTCAACACCCTTTCATATTTTAAATCATTGCTCGTTTCCTGAAAAAGAAGGATTAACGAACCACTTTGTCGTAAGTATATGGTAATGGAGTAGGAGTTGGTGCACGTGAAAGTAAATCATTCAAAACAAAAAGTAATTGATGCTGCATCATTATTGTTTTTTCAAAAAGGTTTCCACGGTACATCCGTAAGGGATATTGCGGAAGAAGCCACGGTAAATGTGTCGTTAATCAGTTATTACTTTAAAGGTAAACAAGGTTTGTTTGAGTATGCAATCGTTCAATATTATGAAGAATACTTAGGTGAAATAGAAGCAAGCTTACAGCAAACGGAAGCAGAAACTACTAAAGAACAGTTAAAAAGACTCATTTATATCATTATACAATATAAACAGAGTAAGCTTCAATTAACATGTACGATTCACCGTGAAATGTCACTTGATTCTGTTTTTGTGCGAGAAATGATGGTTACTTATTTAGCAAAGGAAAATCACTATTTAAGTAATTTGTTATTTGCTATACTAAAACCAGAATACAAACGCGAACAGCAATTTCTCGTCATGCAATTAAAAGGATTATTGATTACACCCTATATTTTACATAATGAGTGGAAGTACAAGGTGATAGGGGATTATTCGCATGATTTATTTGTCGATAATTATGTGAAGTCCGTTCAGAATTGGTTAGATATGTATACGGAATAAATTGGCGTTTTTAAGAAGAAAAAAATGGTTTAGGGCGCTTTATGTCGAATAAGCAGTTATTTTGGGTTTTATTAGCCACAAATGTTAATAACATGGTATCATAGTAATAATTAAATACATCCTTATTTCTTTAATTGGAGTAAATCGTAAAAACTTCCTCTAATTATTAGGAAGAAAGTTAGGAGGCAAAATATGGCGATTGCTATTGGACTTATACTAGTGGTGATAACATTGCTTATTATTGGACTTATTTTACGGAAAAGAGTTTATGATAATGTGGATCGACTAGAAGTATGGAAACTGGATATCATGAATCGAAATACCGCTTCTGAGATAGCACGCATTAAAGATTTAAATTTATCTGGTGAAACATTGGAGAAATTCGAAACATGGAAAGATCGTTGGGAAAAGATCTTAACGAAAGATCTTCCAGACGTTGAGGAGCTACTATATGAGGCGGAAGAGGCGGGCGACCGGTATCGCTTCTTATATGCGAAGAAAGTAGTACATAAAGTAGATGAAACATTAGATGCGATCGAAAAAGATATCGAACAGATGCTTGAAGAATTAGAAGAATTGCTAGACTCAGAAAAAACGAGTCGTAATGAAATCGATGCGATGCGTCCAGAGCTTCAGACATTACGAAAACAATTAGCAAGGGGTAAGTATGGAAATGCAAAATCACGTTTACTCCATGGGATCGATGAAATGGAAGAAGTCTTTACGACGTATAATCAATTAGTCGACTCCGGAGATTATATAGAGGCTAAAAAGCATGTTGATCAGTTGAAAATAGATCTAACGGAATTGGATAAGGAGCTCGACATCCTCCCAGCAATACTGGAAAAGTGTTCAACAGACTTGCCTAATCAGTTGCATGAACTCAACTCAGGTATTCAGGGAATGAAAGAAGACGGTTATCGGGTTGAACATCTTCAATATGAGGATGAGATTCAAGACTACCAAGCACGATTGTTGGACTGTATTAAATCGTTAGAAAAAGGTTCGATCTCGGAAGTGAATGTCATTATTTTTGAAATCGAAGAGCGAATGAAAGAAATGTATGAACAATTGGAGCAAGAAGCACTTGATAAAAATTATATCGAGTCGAAAATATGGAATTATGAACAAAGTCTTGGGAGGTTGGTGGAGACCTTCGATAAGACAAAGGAAGAAGTAGATAGCTTACGAAAAACTTACTTTTTTGAGGATCGTGATATGGAAAGGTATTTATTACTTGAGAAATCAATGAGTCAACTGGAAAAGCAGTATGAAGAGCTTGAACTTGATTTGGAAAGTAAAGATACGGCTCATTCAAGACTAAGGGAGCAATTAGATAGTGGTTTCGCTCAACTCGAAGAATTGAAAGAGGAGCACAAAGAATTTAGAGAGCAAATTAGTAACTTACGAAAAGATGAACTAGAAGCAAAGGCATTGTTTAAAGGAATGCGGGAACAAGTGAATGAGCTTCATCGCAATCTCAAAAAGAGTAATTTACCCGGAATTCCACGCTTTATATGGGATGTAATGGAGAGCGCGACGATGCGAAACAATGCCGTTATTAAAGCATTGGAAAAGCAACCACTTGATATTGGTGAAGTCCAACAAGCGATAACAGAGGCGGAAGCAGCAATTGAAAATGCTGTTGAACAAACCGAAGTAATCCTTGATCAAGCTTATTTAACAGAGCAAGTGATTCAGTATGCGAATCGATATCGAAGTGCTAATCCAGCTTTAGCGACAAAGTTAGCTGAAGCGGAGCGGTTGTTTAGATCGTATGAATATGAGCTATCTTTAGAGCATGCAGCAAATGCGATTGAAGAAGTTGAACCTGGATCCTTAAAGAAAATCGAAGAGAATCAGCTCGTAGTATAAGCATGAGTCACGATTAACATGGAGGCTATCTCAAAAGGGTGGTGAAGTATACCGCTATCCTTTAAGATAGCCTTGTATTTGTTCACTCGTATATGTGTGAATTAAGGAGGAGTCATCATTATGATTTATTTAGATAATAGTGCAACAACAGAACCAGATTCCTCTGTCATGAAGAGTTTCCAACAAGTATCTGAAAAATTCTTTGCGAATGCATCCTCCATTCATCAATTAGGTGGGGAATCAGAGAAATTATTGAATGAGGCAAGAAACCAAGTCGCACAGTTATTACAAGTAAAACAGGAAGAAATCGTATTTACATCTGGTGGCACAGAAGGCAATAACATGGCGATCAAAGGGATAGCCTTAGAACATCAAGGGCGGGGAAAACACATCATTACGACGTCGATTGAACATCCATCTGTCTTTGAGACTTGTAAGAGCTTAGAGAAGCTTGGTTTTGAGATTACTTATTTGCCAGTGGATAAATATGGTGTACTATCAGTTGAGGAGCTGGAACGTTCCATTCGGCCCGATACCATTTTAATCAGTGTGATGCATGTCAATAATGAACTCGGATCGATTCAACCGATAAAAGAGATTGCGCAGATCGCTGAACAGCATCCGAAGCTATTTTTTCATGTGGACGATGTTCAAGGCCTTGGTAAATTACCGCTTCCATTATCAGCTCTTTCTATTGATTTATGTACCTTTTCAGGTCATAAAATTCATGGAATAAAAGGGACAGGTATCCTATATGTTAAGGATTCTACGACGATCTATCCGTTATTTCATGGTGGAAATCAAGAGGGTTCTTTTCGTTCAGGCACGGAGAATATTGCTGGTGCGGTAGCGATTGCTAAAGCATTACGTTTTATTAAAACACGTGAAAAGGAAGAGTACGCGCATTTGCAGCATATTCACAACTTCTTGCGGACAAATTTAGCACAGATGGCCGGTGTTGTAATCAATACACCGGAAGTTTCCGCACCACATATTATGAATGTTTCGGTACCAGGATTACGGCCAGAAGTCATCATTCATACATTAGCAGAAAAAGACATCTATATTTCCACAAAATCAGCTTGTTCGTCAAAAGAACGTGATGAAAGTAGAATATTAGCAGCTTGTGGATTTAAACGCGAACGCTCTACATCAGCATTACGGATCAGCATGACTTATGATAATACAATGGATGAGATGAAGGTTTTCTTGCGGGAATTGGAAGAAGCAATCAAACAATTAACGAAAGTGATGAGGTAGATAGATATGCAATACGACCATATTTTAATTCGCTATGGAGAGATTGGTTTAAAAGGGAATAATACGAGGTTTTTTTTGAACAGACTCCAAAAAAACATTGAGCGTAAGCTACAAGATTTTCCTCAAATTCACGTACAGCAAACACAGGGACGTTTATTTATCTTATTGAACGGACATGATCCCGAACCGATCATAGCCAAATGTAAAAACATCTTTGGTATTTATAGTCTGAGTACAGCCATTAAAGTGGATAATGAGATGGAAGCAATAAAAGAAGCAGCCTTATATGCCCTTAAGAGTAATGCGGATGCAGAAACGTTTAAGGTAAATGTTAGAAGGGTGAACAAATCATTCCCCGGCAGATCACAAGACATGAATCAAATGTTAGGTGGACACTTGTTGAGAAATACAACAGGGATAACGGTGAATGTGCATCATCCGGATGTTGAAGTTCAAGTTGAAATTAGAAATAAGGCAACCTATGTGACGTCGCAAAAAACGAAGGGATTAGGTGGCTTGCCTGTAGGTACAGGTGGCAAATCATTGCTGTTACTTTCTGGAGGCATTGATAGTCCTGTAGCTGGCTATTTAGCAATGAAGCGAGGCGTTCAAGTGGATGCGATTCATTTTCATTCCCCTCCATTTACAAGTGAACGTGCGAAACAGAAGGTCATTGATTTAGCTGAAAAATTAACCGTCTATGGTAATGAAGTAAGGATTCATATGGTTCCATTTACGAAGTTACAACAGGCTATTTTTAAAGACATTCCGGATCGGTATACAATGACGATTATGCGCCGAATTATGATGCGCATTAGTGAGCGTGTGAGTGAACAAGAATCAATCTTATCCATGACAACGGGCGAGAATCTTGGGCAGGTGGCAAGTCAAACGATGGGCAGTATGAATGCCATTAATGAAGTGACGAACTACCCGATTCTCCGTCCTTTAATTACGATGGATAAAGAAGAGATCATTAAAATATCGGAACAAATTGACACCTATGATATTTCAATCCGTCCATTTGAAGATTGTTGTACTGTATTTATGCCTAAAGCTCCGAAGACAAATCCTACTCGGGAGAAGGTTAATTATTTTGAGTCTCAAGTTGATTTTTCAGATTTAATAGCGGAAGCTTTAGCGGGGATCGAAGTAGTTACCGTAACAGATGCTGATGCAGACGCATCATTTTCTGATCTTTTATAAACGAACGATTGCGACCGATCATAAAGAATGGTTCAACTAACAACAAATACCAAGTTATATCGTGAATGGATTCCCCTCCTCTGGCACATTCTAAGTGTACCAAGGAGGTGAATGATCATGCCGAACAGTTCAAATTCAAACCAATTGGTAGTCCCTGGTGCGCAACAAGCACTAGATCAAATGAAAACTGAAATCGCTCAGGAATTTGGTGTCCAACTTGGTCCTGATTCAACATCACGTTCAAATGGATCTGTTGGAGGAGAAATCACAAAACGTCTTGTACAGATGGCTCAACAACAGTTTAATGGAATGCAGTAATAATAAAAGTGAATGAAATATGGAGTAAAGGCTATTCCAATGCGGAATAGCCTTTCTTATTGATGTGTACGTCCGAGATTGTACTTGTTTAAAAAGATGTAGAAATCGAAAATTGCAGACAAATTCCCTCGTAAACCGAAAAAACTTATGGTATATGAGGACGATCGATTGATTATCCAGGGTCGTTTTTGCACAGAGGAGTTCATTATAATGAAGAATAAAACAGTTTATTTATTTATCGCCCTTTTATTTCTATTGATACTAGCAGCCTGTAGTAGTCAGTCTGTTCCCAACTATAAAAAGGAATTAAACAAGGATAGCATGCAAAAGATCCTGCAAGAGAAACCAATTGAAAAGTTTTTAGAAAGAGATCCATCGATTACATTATCAGCCATTGGGGATATTTTAATTCATGATCGTGTTTATGAAGTAGCAGAGACGGATAAAGGGTATGATTTTATGCCGTTTTTAGAAAATGTAGCCCCTTATCTAGATGATACGACGATTACCTTTGCTAATCAGGAGTCCATCATTGGTGGTGAAGAGATCGGATTGTCGAACTATCCAGCATTCAATAGTCCTTATGAAGTTGGTGATGCGTTGAAGAAGGTTGGAGTTGATATCGTTTCAATGGCCAATAACCACACGTTGGATCGAGGAGAACAGGCCATTCAAAATGCGATAACTCATTGGGATGACATTGATATGCTCTACACAGGTTCCTATAAGGATCAAGCAGATCGAGATGATATCCGGGTCATGGATACGCAAGCAGGGATTTCCGTTGCTTTTCTAGCCTATACATACGGAACAAATGGAATTACCGTACCATCGGGAAAAGAATATTTAGTTAATTTCATCGATGAGGAAACGATGGAAACAGATATTGCGCTCGCAAAAGAAAAAGCAGATGTTGTCATTTTAAGTTTACATTTTGGAATTGAATATGAACCATTGCCGAGTGAGGAACAACAAGATCTCGTTCAATTTGCAGCCGATGAGGAAGTGGATATTGTTCTCGGCCATCATCCACATGTATTACAACCGATTGAATGGGTAGAGGGAACAGAAGGGAATGAAACCTTAGCCGTTTATTCCCTAGGAAATTTCCTATCAGGGCAGGAAGGTTTAGATCGACAAATTGGCGGTATTTTTAAATGTACCATTACGAAAGTGGAGGAAGATGGCGAAGAAAGGATTGACATATCCGCTTTACAATTTATGCCTACCTATATTGAATATGGAGAATGGGAACCGACGCCGATGTTTGAGCTAACAGATCAAGAATTACCAGACGCTGCGGAACATTATAATGATGTGAAAGAGCATATGTCACAGTTCATTCCCACATTGGAATTTATAGAAGAATAATGATTTTCGGCAGGCATTTATCTAGCAAGTTCTTAGATGTTTAGAAAATGAGCGGCCTGTCAGACAACCTGATCTATACGTACAAAAAAATCGTCACCTATCGATGGGGGACGATTTTTTTCGTTAATGGGGCCTGTTGATAAAAGGAAAAGCGAATGGCGTCTACTATAAGAAGGTTCTTTTCACTCGATCCCAGTAGGAATTGTTTTTTAGTTTCAATGTTTTTACGATGCGGTCGCTCAATGTGACGGTGATGTTTTTTATATTGCGGATTGAGTAGGCTTCATTGTCGAGACCAATAACTGGATAATTATTACCGTCTTGAACAATGTCTAATGTTAGCTTGCGGTCCTTGCTGAGTACAAAGGAAGAACCAAGCGTGCGGTACCGATTATTATTTAAAGAGGCTAATTCCGATACTTGAAAGCTAGGGATAAGTGGATCAATGACAGCACCGTGAATCGATTTACTATATCCCGTGCTTCCTGTTGGGGTAGCAACAATTAAGCCATCACCACGAAATGTTTCAAAATAGTGGTCATCAATATAGACATCGATAACGATGGTCTTAATAATGGTTGATCTGATACTGACTTCATTTAAACAATGAAATGAAGACTCGCCATTAACTTGTACATCAATAACAGGAAAGCGACGGATCTCCAATTCTTGATCTTCAATAGACTGAAACATCTTTTTAATATTATCTAGATTAAAGTCACAGTATAGCCCTGATTCATCGGCACCCGTAATGCCCGCGTATAAACAATCTTGCCTAAAACCCGTTGTACGCACCGATTGTAAAAAAGCACCATCTCCACCGACGCTAATAATTATACTCGCATCTTTCGGATCATCGACAATTTCAAAGCTATTCTTTTTTGCTAAATCGATTAACAGGTCAACCCTTTTATCAAGGTCCATATGATCTAAGTAATAAAAGTAAATACTTCTTAATTGTGTCATTTTGAATGACCGCCTTTCATTTCTATTGATACTCCATCTATTTTATCATCTGATTAGATTATTACCTAATGAATTTCATAAATGGCATGATCACAAAACAATCCGAACAATTATGCCAAACTCAGATTTATTGTCCGCAAATAAAGTGAGTAAATCAACTGTTATACTACCTACATACAATTTGTTCGGGTCTCACATTGGTATTTGAGTTATGGAATTCATTAAGATAGAAAAAAATTGGTTATTATGTGGAAATTGTCACAGCCTATTAAATAATGGTCGGGAGAGGTGGGCGGAGATGTACGTATACAGTGCTATTATTCTAGGGATCGTCATGCTAATTATTTACCTCCTTGTCTATGCAAAGCTTATCATTGTTGTGAACTATACCTTCTCGAAACGGGAACATATTGTTCAAGTCACCGTGTACCTTTATCGAATTCGTTTATTGAAGCGGATCATTCCCATTGAAAAATGGACCGAAGCAGATCTATGGAATGTATTAATTGATCGGGATCGATCATCACATCAAGGCAAGTCTGCGATAGCGAAATTACAGGAAGCCTCTAAAAATGCAACAAAATTATTAAGTGCAGTCCATATTCAGGAATTGGAATGGGATACGATGATTGGGACGGGTGAAGCCAGTACGACCGGATGGGTTACAGGAGGAGTGTGGACAAGTAAAGGTTATTTATTAGGTTATGTAGCCGAAAAAACGCAGGTTGAATGTGAGCCAAAAATAAATGTTATTCCTTATTTTCAAGACAGGATGTTGCAAACAAAAATTAATTGTATCGTAACGATAAGGGCGGGACAAGCTATCCATACGTACATTCAATCGAAGTGAAATCATTTGATTTTATCAACGTACGATCATATAGGAAGGGGAGAATGAGTATGGATGAACATCCAATTCAGGGATTAATGATGACGGCGATGGAAAATTTAAAAGAAATGATTGAAGTGAATACAATTATTGGTGACCCAGTAGAATCACCAGATGGTACGATTATTATACCGGTATCAAAAGTTGGTTTTGGTTTTGCGGCAGGTGGAAGTGAGTTTAACGCAAGCAAGGAAAATTCGGAATCAAGTGAACCGGCTTTACCATTTGGTGGTGGAAGTGGTGGAGGTGTATCGATTACCCCCGTGGCATTTCTGATCGTTCATAAGCAGGGCGTCAAAATGATCCATTTGGATAAAAATGCACAAATTTATGAAAAAGTTCTCGATTATGCGCCGCAAGCACTTGATAAAATTCAACAGATGATCAATGACTCGATGCGATCAAATAGGGAAAGCACAGATGATAAAAAAACCTCAAAAGATTATACAAATTATGATCTATGAGGTGTGTGAGGCTGGAATATCCACTCTTAAATAAACGGTAACGTGGATTGAATGTAAATTTCAACCTGTATTGTTGGACAAGTATTGGTAAATTAATCATAATGAATAGGAAGGTTAAGGACCAACTATATAGGAGGATTGATTTATATGGTTAAGATTACATTTAACAAGGAACCAGTCACACTTGTTGGAACAGAAATAAATGTCGGTAATCAAGCACCTGATTTCACGGTGCTATCAAATGATCTTGAAGAAGTATCATTACGCGATTATAAAGGAAAAGTAAAGTTAGTTAGTGTTGTCCCCTCAATCGATACAGGGGTTTGTTCAGAACAAACGAAACGCTTTAATGAAGAGGCTGACAAGATTGATAATGTTAACATATTAACAATCAGTATGGATTTACCATTTGCACAAACACGTTGGTGTGCAGCAAATGGGGTTAAAAATATTGCAACATTATCAGACCATCGCAGCGCCGATTTTGGTGAAAAATATGGTGCGCTTATAAAAGAATTAAGATTATTGACGAGAGCGATTTTCGTTATTGATTCAAATGATAAGGTAGCTTACGTAGAATATGTACGAGAAGTGACTGATCATCCCGATTATGATCAGGCGTTGGAAGCTGCTAAAAACGCAACGTAATTTTAGTGAACTCTCTTCGATCACATCTAGGTGATTGAGGAGGGTTTTTCATTTACCAGCAATGGTTATTTATACATATATCGCGTATATTTGCTATACTAATAGTAGATTAGATCGTAAGAACGGTGGGGAAAAATGGAGAAAACAAATATTGAAACATTGTATGCGTGGTTGGATCAAACGACAGAGAATATTCAACAACATGCAGACGAACCATACTTAGATAGTTTGGCAATTACGTTAGCAGCGCTTTTTTATGAACGTCCAGGTGATCATTTAGATGATCTGGTTTCACATAAATTGACGACGGCTCTCAAAGAGGTGACAATTTCAGAGTATACGGCTGAGGATATACGAAAATCAATCCAGTTAGCGATTCTTAAAGGCATGCAGCGCTCAACACAGCCACAACATTTAATCACGCCTGAAACCGTATCATTATTAATGGGGTACTTAGCAGGCAAACTGACACACGATCATGATCATTTACGTGTGTTTGATCCGGTTAGTGGATCGGGTAATTTATTGACGACCGTTTTAGGGCAATTAAGCCAATCAACAGATGCTTATGGGAGTGAAATTGATCCAACATTAATTAAGTTAGGACTTTTAAATGCTAATTTACAAAAGATGAATATTGAGTTTTTCCATCAAGATAGCCTCCGTCCTTTATTACTCGATCCTGTTGACTTAGTTGTATCTGATTTACCAGTTGGCTATTATCCAGATGATGTCAGAGCGAATGACTTTGAATTAAAAGCAAGTGAGGGTCACTCCTACGCTCATCATCTATTCATTGAACAAAGTTTGACCTATACAAAGTCAGCTGGTTATTTAATATTACTTATACCTGAATTTTTATTCGATAGTAATCAATCAGACAAGCTCCATCAGTTTTTACAAGAAAAGACGCACATTATCGGAGTATTACGCTTACCTGAAACCGCCTTTTCATCCAAGAAAGATGTTAAAAGTGTGCTCATTTTACAAAAACAGGGCAAGGAGACGATCGCTCCAAAACAACCTTTACTCGTTGACTTACCTTCCTTTAAAGACACGGAAGCAATGGAAGATATTTTAGGGCAAATTAATAACTGGTTTGCGATTAATGCTAAAACGAATAAGGAATGAGTGAGGAGTGTGACATGAATGACGAATGTATTAGCGATTAATGCTGGTAGTTCATCGTTAAAATTCCAATTGATTGAAATGCCCGCTGAAACAGTGTTGGCGATGGGGGCTGTTGATCGAATTGGTTTACCTAACTCAAGCTTTACAATGGACATAGGTGGAAAAGAGACGAAGAAGATTGTAGAGATACCGGATCATGCGGAGGCTGTTAAGCAGCTGCTAGAAAAGTTAACGTCAACCGGAAGCATCTCTTCTTTAGAAGAAATCAATGCAGTGGGTCATCGCGTTGTCCATGGTGGGGAGCTCTTTAGTGAGTCGGTTATTATTAACGATTATGTGATTGATAAAATTGAAGACCTCATCGAACTAGCGCCGCTTCATAACCCCGCTAATCTAACGGGAATTCGCGCATTTAAGGAAGTGTTACCATCGATTCCGATGGTTGCTGTTTTTGATACCGCATTTCATCAAACGATGCCTGAGAAATCCTATTTATATAGTTTACCTTATGAATATTATGAGAAGTACGGCATTCGAAAGTATGGTTTTCATGGTACTTCACATCAATATGTTTCACAACGGGCGGCTGAATTATTAGGCGTACCACTTAAGCAACTTCGCTTAATTTCATGTCATTTAGGTAATGGCGCAAGTATTGCGGCGATTCAGGGTGGGGAGTCAATTGATACATCAATGGGGTTTACACCACTTGCTGGCATAACGATGGGAACGAGATCAGGAGATATTGATCCAGCATTAATACCATATCTCATGCAAAAGACGGGGAAAAATGCTTTTGAAATATTAAATGTTCTTAATAAAGAGAGCGGTATGTTAGGGTTATCCGGATTTTCGAGTGACTTAAGAGATATCGAGGAAAATGCTGCAACGAATGATCGGGCACAGCTGGCATTGGATGTTTTTGCTGCCCGGATTCACCAGTATTTAGGATCCTATGCTGCTAGAATGTCAGGTGTTGATGCCATCATTTTCACCGCAGGAGTTGGAGAGAATAGTGTGTTAGTACGAGAAAAGGTATTGACTGGACTTGAGTTCATGGGTGTTTATTGGAGTCCAGACTTGAATCAAATGCGGGGGAAAGAGCGGTTTATTAATTACTCACATTCTCCTGTCAAAGTAATCGTGATCCCGACGAATGAAGAGGTAGCCATTGCGCGAGATACTGTCCGCATTACACAATTATAATTCGACGTTTAGTACGATCAGAACAGGATATTCATAAAGAAAAATAACGACTCATTATAAATGAATCGTTATTTTTCTTTTTAACTATTTTTATCGAACGACGAGTACATCACATTTCGCATATCGCGTAATACTTTCGGAAACACTGCCCATTAAAAAGCGCTCAACCGCATTCATTCCTGTCGCACCACAAATAATTAAGTCTGCTTCAAATGTCTTCGCGATTTCTTTGGCGATTTTTACTTTAGGTGAACCATATTCAATACATTTGACAATATTATTGACCCCTTGTTCTTCAGCGAGCGTTACATAACGATCAATTAATTTTTTAGCTTCCTCATCTGCACGTTCTGCGAGGGTTCGGTCATAAGCCTCTGCCGTTGCAAATGATCTGGAGTCAATAATATTAGTTAGGATGAGGCGAGAATCATTGTTCTTAGCTACCGTAATCGACTTATTGAAAGCCTTATCAGCAGCTTCCGATCCATCAATGGCAACAATCACATCTTTGTATTGTAAAAACATTGTAAATCCCTCCCTACTACATAGTATATACCCTTTTTAGGGGGTAGTAAACAATTACCATATCGGTTGCGTGTGAAATAACTACATGTTTGTATCAATTGTGTAGAAGCTAAGGTGGTGAGGTGAAGTGATGACGAAGAACCCAAAAAAAGATGATCCTTATTATCGAGATAATCAAAAGATGTCAGCGATTCAAAATCAAATTAATAAAAGTTATCAAAGCGGTGTGCTTGAAGATAGATTATCTAATAACAAGCGTATTCACACGTATAACAATCAAAGTAAATAGCCATGATCAAGCCATCTCCTTCGTGGGGTGGCTTCTTCTATTCACGTCTCTTCATGCATCAGGAAAACTCCCCCCTATCTACTGAGAAGCATATTCAATCAAAGAATCAATTATGTGACTCGTTTGACAAAGAATTGTCGGTTATTATATGATGAGGAGTAATAAATTTAATTTTTTAACTGTTTAATCAATTTCATCATACGAATTTTTCGCTACGTCGCTACAACATGTAGTTGAGTTGAATCGTTCCCAACTTCGTGTTGTAGCGACGTAGCTGGTTTAGGCAATTATGAAATTGATTTTGTTTAATCAATTTAACAAAAAGAGGGGAACACGATGAAAATAGGGGTACCTAGAGAAATAATGAGTAGTGAAAACAGAGTTGGGATGACACCAGCTGTGGTTCTATCCATGACAAATGCAGGACATGAGGTATTTGTAGAAACAAAGGCGGGAAAAGGGTCTGGTTTTACAGACGCTGAATACGCTGAAGCTGGTGCTACGATAACGGTAACGGCAAAAGAAGCTTGGAATCAAGAGATGATTATGAAAGTAAAAGATCCGCTACCTGAAGAGTTTCATTATTTTTATGAGGGCCTCGTAATCTTTGCCTATTTCCATTTAGCGGCTGAAAAAAAATTGACGAAGGAACTGTTGGCCAAGAAAGTAGTCGCAATTGCTTATGAAACAGTCCAACTTGAGAACAGATCATTGCCATTATTAACACCAATGAGCGAGGTAGCGGGATATTTAGCTACACAAATAGGATCTGAATATTTGAAGAAGTCCAAAGGTGGTAAAGGCGTGTTATTAGCTGGAATACCAGGTGTAGAAAGAGGGAAAGTGACGGTTATTGGTGGGGGAGTTGTTGGTACAAATGCGGTCAAAATGGCTGTTGGACTCGGAGCGATGGTTACCGTGATTGATTTGAGTTCGGAACGTTTAAAACAGTTGGATGATCTGTTTGGCTCACAAATAAACACGATTATTTCTAACCCCATGAATATTGCTAAAGAAGTGGCCAGTGCGGACGTTGTGATTGGGGCAGTGTTAATACCAGGAGCGAAGGCGCCTACATTGGTGACGGAAGAAATGGTGAAGGCAATGGAACCTGGTTCGGTTATCGTAGATGTTGCCATTGATCAAGGTGGCATTTTTGAAACGAGCGATCGCATGACGACCCATGAGAATCCTACATATACAAAACATGGAATCTTACATTATGCGGTTTCCAACATACCCGGTAACGTGCCGCGGACGGCTACCATCGGGCTAACGAATGTAACGGCACCCTATGCCCTCCAAATTGCGAATAAAGGGTACAAGCAGGCTTGTCTTGACGATCCCGCTTTATTAAAAGGCTTGAACACCATGGACGGTTCTATCACATCTAAAGGAGTTGCTGACGCACATGGACTCGCCTATAAAGCTGCAGAAGAGGTTTTCTTAAAAAAATAGTCCTTGCAATTTGCATGATCAAAAAGCCCCCCATCTATTTACGGGAGGGCTTTTTTGTACGGGGTGCACGGGTGACAATTACGTGATGATAAGCAATTCTTTCGGTGATTCAGTTAGTAGTTTGGGGCCTTCTTCCGTCATGAAAATCATATCCTCTATTCGTACGCCACCTGTCTCTGGTACATAAATCCCAGGCTCTACGGTAAAACACATTCCTGCTTGAATTGGTACGGTGTTTTGACCATGGATAGAAGGATATTCATGTACATCAATACCAAGTCCATGTCCAATTCGATGGGGAAAGAAGTCGCCATATCCTGCTTGTTGAATATGCTGTCGGGCTGCCTGATCCAGTTCGCCAATTGGCGCTCCAATTTGACAGGCGTCAATCGACTTTTGCTCAGCCGCTAATACGGTATGATAGATCTTTTCCTGCTCTTCCGATACAGAATGAAAGGCAACGGTTCTTGTAATATCAGAACAATACCCATTAAAAATGACGCCGAGATCAAATAAAATAAGTTCATGTGGTGCCAGTGTCTTTTTACTGGGACTTCCGTGAGGTGAAGCTGTTTGGGCGCCTGAAAGAACCATTGTTGAAAAAGACATCTGCTGCACACCTTGTTTTTTTAGGGCGAATTCAATTTCCGCAATGATTTCTAATTCACTTCTACCTTCTTGCAATGCATGAATTCCCGTTTTGATGCCAAAATCAGCTAATTCAGCCGCTTGTTTTAATAATTCAAACTCACGCTCATCTTTGATCAGTCGCAAGCCTGCTAACATCTCCTGGGCAGGGGCTAGGACCGTTTGCGGTAGGACTTTTTGGAGTGCTTGATAGCGTGATACCGATAGTTGATCCTCTTCGATCCCAAGTGATTGGGGCAGGCTATGATTCTGTTTAAGAAAATCAGCTAGCAACTTCCATACATCCTCATGATCATGGTACCCAAGGATTTCAAAGGACCAGCCGGATGCTTTGGCATCATTTACTTCCATGGCTGGAACGATTAAGAGCGGATCATGATATCGACTTATATAAACGCCGATCACTCGTTCATGTGGATCGGTATAATAATGACTCAAATAGTACACATTTTCCTTAGAGGTTATCAGGGTACTGTCGAGCTGGTTACTTTCTAGTACTTTTAATAATGCATGTATTCTTTTTGTCATGTTTATCGCCTCACTTATAAGTGTATACCTTAAATATAGCATAGATAGAAGGGGACACGGGGGAAAGTGTCCAGAAAGCTTTTATCTAAAAACGAATTTGCTAATTACCGTTATCAGCGATGCGGATATAGCTATAATAGGAATTATGAAATTCATTAATGTATGTTAGAATATGACTAGAACAATATAGAAGGGTGAGATTTCATGAAGGTTTCATATCATGGACATTCCGTTGTCCGAATCATCACAAATGAACGAACAATCCTGATTGATCCATTTATTAATGGCAATGCGGCTTGTGATTTAGATCCAAAGACAGTCGAAGCAGATGTGATTTTATTAACACATGGTCATAATGATCATGTGGGAGAAACGGTTGAAATAGCGAAGCGAACAGGAGCACTTGTTGTAGCATTAAATGAACTGGCTGTATACTTGGCGACAAAAGGATTACGAACCCATCCGATGAATATTGGGGGAGCGTATGAATTTGATTTTGGTCGAGTAAAGTTTACCCAGGCATTTCACGGGTCTTCTTATGAAGAGGAAGATGGCACGTTTATTTACACGGGCATGCCTGGTGGAATTTTGCTAACGATGAAAGGGAAGACGATTTATCATGTCGGTGACACCGCCCTCTTTTCCGATTTAAAAATGATTGGAGAACTGAATGAGATTGATTTAGCCTTTATTCCGATTGGTGATAATTTCACAATGGGACCAGAAGATGCACTGATCGCAGCTGATTGGATCAATGCAAAAACGGTTGTTCCCGTGCATTATAATACATTCCCGGTTATTGAGCAGGACGGAGATGCATTTGCCGAAAAGGTGAAAACAGGGAAAGGTTTGGCTATGAAAGTCGGAGAATCGATTGAGCTGTAGCTGATAGTGAAAAGGGGGGATAATCCCCCTTGCTAAACAACTGATATTAAATAATAAGAAGGTAGGGACGATAATCGATGAACATGGCGTTGACTTTATTGTTCTTTCTATTTGGCTTGGTATTCGGTTCTTTTTTCAATGTCGTAGGATTACGGCTTCCTCAAAAGAAACGCTTTATTTCCAATCGTTCCATTTGTCCAGCCTGTCAACGAACATTATCACCATATGAATTAATTCCACTCCTCTCGATTCTATTTTTACAAGGAAAATGTAAGGGTTGCCACACAAAAATCTCACCTCTTTATCCAATCATCGAATTAACAACAGCTTTATTATTCATGTTCAGCTTTGCTATGATCGGTTTTCAGGTTGAACTCATAATCGCATTGCTCGTTGTCTCTATGGCAATGGTTGTTTTAGTGTCTGATCTGACGTACCTGATCATTCCGAACCAGATACACCTCTTTTTCTTACCATTATTCGTTGTGATGCGTATTATACATCCCCTTGATCCTTGGTGGTCAGCAATTGGTGGGGCCCTTATTGGCTTTTCCCTTATTGCCTTGATTATTTTTATTAGCCAGGGAGGAATGGGCGGGGGTGATATGAAACTATTTGGGGTACTCGGTTTCGTTTTGGGGATTAAAAAAATCATGCTCACATTTTTCATCGCCTGCTCCCTCGGTGCCATCATTGGCCTTGTTCTACTATCCACTAAGGTGATCGAACGCAAACAACCGATCCCATTTGGCCCTTATATCATGGCGGCGACTCTGTTTGTTTATTTTTATGGCGATCGATGGATCCAATCTTATGTGGCGTTGTTTTAAAGTAGTCTGACGATGTGATTCCCATTCAGTTCTTAAATAAATAAAGACTCATAAACTATGTATAAGAATGAATGTCATAATTACCGTAACTATAAATAGGGATTATGCCATTCATTAAAGTAAAGGAATAGTAAAAAGGGGATGATTCACATGCGTCATTATGCTGTTTTGCGAATCTTATTAGCTGGTTTTTTACTTTATATCGCATGGCCACAGATTCCATTAGCTAGTTCTCAATTAGCGAGCTTGTTTTGGGGTGTATGGTTATTATTATTGGTCCTTGTGCTAGGCTCCAATTTAGCAACACTACTACAGATGACACGCCCACCGATTTTAGAACAGGATAGGCAACTCCAACGGAAAACGCTTAAACATTGAGCTTCTGCCCGATCAACTGTATAATAAACAACAAATAATAGGACTAGTACAGTTAAAGGTCGGTGAAATCAAAATGTCAACAAAACACGAACAAATTATCCGCCATATTCTTTCACTTAAAGTGGGGAATAAAATCTCCGTCAGACAAATAGCAAGAGAACTTGAGGTTAGTGACGGCACGGCATATCGGGCAATAAAGGAAGCTGAAAACCAGGGCCTTGTCAGTACAATTGAGCGGGTCGGAACGATTCGGATTGAGCGTAAAGAGCAAGGAGACTTTGAATACTTAACATTTGCCGAAGTTGTTAATGTTGTAGATGGACAAGTATTAGGGGGAAGTGATGGTCTCCATAAAACGCTAAATAAATTTGTTATTGGAGCGATGAAGCTTGATGCAATGATGCGTTATACAGAGGCCGATTCATTGCTTATTGTAGGAAACCGGGTGAAAGCCCATGAATTAGCAATTCATGCAGGTGCAGCCGTGCTGATTACAGGTGGTTTTGATACGGAGGAACATGTGAAACGGTTAGCTGATGAGAAACAGTTGCCGATCATGACGACAACATATGATACGTTTACGGTTGCGACGATGATTAACCGGGCGATCTATGACCAGTTGATCAAAAAGGAAATTGTTTTTGTCGGTGATATTGCAACACCATATGATCGGACGCATTATTTGCGTGCAAAAGATACCGTCCAACGTTGGTATGATCTCAATGAAGAATCAACACATACACGGTTCCCAGTTATTAATGAAAGAAAACGGGTCATTGGTATGGTTACACCAAAAGATATTATCAATTTACCGCGCGATGTTTTGATTGAAAAAATAATGGCCAAAAACCCACTTACTGTTCAAGTGAAAACATCTTTGGCCTATGTCGCCCATATGATGGTGTGGGAGGGTATTGAAATTGTGCCCTTGATTGACGATGCGAATATATTACAAGGCCTTGTATCCAGACAAGATGTGTTAAAAGCATTACAAGAAGTCCAGCGTCAGCCACAGGTAGGGGAAACAATTGATGATACCGTCTCAAGTAACTTACGGGTCAAAGGAAAAGAAGAGACGGTATTTCATACAGAAGTTAGTCCGCAAATGACGAACCAATTAGGAACGTTATCCTATGGTGTATTTACATCCTTGATTACGGAAGCGAGCAGTCGTTTATTATTACATTTAAAAAAAGGAAACTTAGTCGTCGAGAATTTAACTGTCTACTTTTTGAGACCTGTCCAAATTGATAGCAAGTTAGTCATTAAGCCCAAGTTATTAGAAACAGGTCGTATTTATGCAAAACTTGATGTTGAGATTTATCATGACCAACGTTTAGTGGGAAAAGGCTTATTGATGGCACAGTTAATTGATCGGTAAACAGTCGACAGGTTCAGGTAAATAAGTTAGAATTATGGATTAAGACGGCGCCATTCACTTTTATAGTGTTTGGCTTCCTTAAAACCGCGAATCAATTGCATGATACCAAAAATAACAAAGATGATCCCAATGAATAGGGAAAGCTTCGTCCCGTAAATGGTATATTGATAAACACCGAAGACGGTAATAAAAGTTCCGAGGCTAATCTTTGCTTTTGAATTCGTATATACTTGAGTCAAGCTGTCTTTTGTTGATAAAATAGCTACTTTATAATAGATGTACATGACGAATGAAGCGATAATGATGATTGGAAATAAAACCATGTGATCATCTCTCTCTTTCTGTTACATTATGAATAACTTAGTATATTGTAGCGTGTTATCATTTATTTATCCAGAAATAAAATTTTGTAGTACAAGTAATAGAATGGGGTTTTAGACAAATGAAAATAGATGCCATTATACAAGCGATTAAAGATTATGATCAAATTATTATCCATCGCCATGTGCGACCTGATCCAGATGCCTATGGTTCTCAGGTTGGTTTAAAAGAAATGATTAAGGCGTCATTTCCACAAAAAGAGGTATATGCAGTTGGAGCCGAAGATCCATCCTTAGATTTTTTAGCACGCATGGATAAAGTGGAAGATGAACAATTTAGCGAGGCACTTGTAATTGTCTGTGATACAGCGAACACAGATCGTATTTGTGATCAGCGTTATGGATTAGGAGAACAAATTATTAAAATCGACCATCACCCAAATCATGATGCATATGGCGATCTCCTTTGGGTAGACACGTCTGCCAGCTCAACGAGTGAGATGATCTATGAATTATATGAATCTGGAAAAGAAGTAGGATTCAAGATGACAGCAGACGCAGCCCGACTTATTTATGCAGGTATCGTGGGGGACACAGGTGGATTCATGTTCCCAAGTACAACACCAAAGACGTTTAAATATACGGCAGATCTCGTTACGTTTCCGTTTGACCGTTCCCAATTACACGAACGTATTTATAATGTGCCGGAAAATGTTGCGCGACTTAGAGGTCATGTGTTGCAAGAGTTTCAATTATCGGATGCAGGTGTTAGTACGATTAAATTAACGAAAGAAAAACTAGAAGAATATGAAATAGATGCCTTGGAATCAGGTAAATTGATTGCCGTACTAGGTACAATTACAGGGTTGAAAGTATGGGCGTTTTATATTGAGGAAGCGGAAGGCATCATTCGGGTCCGTATTCGATCAAAGGGGCCGGTTATTAATGACGTTGCCGCTAAATATAATGGAGGGGGTCACCCACTTGCTGCTGGGGCCACCGTTCAAACATGGGAAGAAGCAGAACGCATCACGAAAGATTTAGAAGCGGTTTGTCAAGCGTACGTTTAGAAGACGTGCGGACCTGTAAGAACGGTTCGCACGTTCATTCTGTGGATCACCTCCTATGAAGATATCTTTGCGATTAGGGTGAACTCGACTGTATTCGAGATCGTCATTGTTTCCACTTCAAAATAATAAGTAAAATCATCGATGGAAAACTCCTTGTTTTGAATGGTTGATTGTAAGAGTTTAACACTCTCCGAGACCGTGCGAATATCATTCCCAATAATATGGTTGATTTCCTTTTTGATCATATCATCTAGTTGGTGAATGATGAGTCGGTCTAACTGGAGCTTATCAGCATTTGCTATAACGATTTCAATTCGCTCTACTGTTAGACGTTCCTTGTTTTCTTCATCGATTGCTTTTTTATCCTCTGATAGTGCATTGTTTTGACTCTCCAGTTCTGAGACTTGTGATTGAAGCGAGAGATTTTTCTCAAATAGGCGTTCATACATCGATCCATACATAAATATAAATAAAACATAAGCGATTATGGCTCCTGTGGCAAATCCGAGAAAAAAGCGCTGCCAGCTCTTTTTTTTAAGATATGGTGGAATGTGCATAATTAAACATCCTCTTGAATCAGCCATTGGATGAGTACGATTCCTGTTTTGACGCCACCCATCGCTGAAATTATTAATAATGCTTGTTTAACGATATCAATTGTAGAACCATCAATAACACCTTTTTCAATATTGGCAATCGCATCAAACGTACCGCCGATCGCAGCGACGATCGCCCAAATACGTAGGCCCTTTGCAATTCGATTAATCGATGTTAAGGGGGCATCAGCTGTAATAAAAGAACCGACACTGCCAATGATGGATCCGCCAATAATAACGCCAAATGCGATAAAGAAACAATGAATAAAAGATGCAATAAATCGTTCTTCCATACGGATGCGCTCCTTTAAAATCTATTCCATTCATTGTATGAGGATGGTGGACAAGATATGTTATAAACGATTCGTGAATGGAATGAACAGAAAGGTAGTAGAATATGACATTTACACATTTGCATGTACGAAGTGGTTTTAGTTTACTGGACAGTACGAATACAATCGATAAATTGGTTGAACGCGCTGACGAATTACAATTCAAAGCCTTAGCCTTGACTGACGAAGAAGTTTTATATGGTGCGGTTTATTTTTATGAAAAGTGTCTCAAGCACGGAATAAAGCCGATTATTGGCATGGTGGTCAACCTCATCCATCCGGATGAAAACAACGAGCCCATTATTCTTTTAGCAAAAGATAATGGTGGTTTCGAACAATTAATGAAAATTAGTACCATCATTCAAAAACAACAAAAACCAGGAATCGAAATAGAAGAAATTCATCCATTTATGGAAGGGGTAATCGGAATATTGCCTATCCATACGAGTAAGTTAGCTACCTTATTACATGAACCTTCGCATGAATCTGCTTATGCCTATGTGAAAACTGTTCAGAACCTGTTCAAACAGAGGGACTTTTATATTGGGATTCAAGATCATGGATTAGCAAGTGAACAAAGCCTCCACCATTCGATTAAAGCTTTTCATCATACATATCAAGTTCCAGTCGTTGCGATAAATGATGTACGGTACCTCAAGAAACAAGATGATATTGCTTATCATTGTTTACAATCAATAAAAGCGGATAAAAAATGGACGGCGACAGATGTAGATGGAATGGAACGTGACCATCATTTACGTTCAACAAAAGAAATGGCGTCTGTATTTGCATCATTTTGGCCGGAAGTGATGGAAGAGACAGCGAGGATTACCGCTAGATGCCAGGTTTCATTTGATTTAGATGCACGCTTGATTCCCTCTTATCCTGTGCCCACATCTACAGACGCACATACGTATTTGGAAAACTTGTGTTGGCAAAATGTTTCGAAAAGGTATGCAGAAGTGACAACGGAAGTAAAAGATCGTTTAACATATGAATTGGCTGTTATTCAGAAAATGGAATTTAGTGATTACTTCTTAATTGTTTGGGACTTTATTGCGTATGCCAATACAAACAATATTTTAGTGGGGCCTGGACGTGGTTCATCAGCAGGTTCGATTGTAGCTTACTTGCTTGAGATTACGAATGTGGATCCCATTCAATATGGCTTAATCTTTGAGCGCTTTTTAAATATCGAACGGGAATCGATGCCTGATATTGATATTGATTTTTCCGACCATCGCCGTGACGAGGTCATTGATTACGTTCGACAAAAGTATGGGGAAGAACATGTTGCACAAATTATTACCTTTGGCACCTATGGCGCACGCTCCATCTTAAGGGAATTATTCAAAACGATGGACATTGATGAGCGGGACGCGCACTTTATCCTGAGTAAGATTCCATCACTAGCCGATCAATCGATCGTGGAATATGTAAATCGTTCGCCAGATTTAAAAGAGTATATAAAAGAATCCAAGCAGCTACGTCTCTTATTTACCATTGCGACGAAATTGGAAGGATTACCTAGACATCTATCGACACATGCTGCTGGTGTCATCATTAGTGAGCAACCGCTAATCAAGCATGTGCCACTTACAACAGGGTCCAATCAAATGAACCTTACTCAGTACCCGATGAACGATCTAGAAGCCATTGGTTTATTGAAAATGGATTTTTTAGGTTTACGAAACTTAACAATTATGGAGCGAATCATACAATCGATCCATGATACGGATGGTACCGTCGTTCAATTGGAGCACATTCCATCTGATGATTACCAGACCTATCAGTTATTACAAAGCGCTCGAACGAACGGTGTTTTTCAGTTAGAATCCCAAGGAATGAAACAAGTTCTATCCAGGCTCAAACCGACTTCGTTTGAAGATATTGTAGCCGTCAACGCGCTCTATCGGCCCGGTCCGATGGATCATATTCCCACCTATATCAAACGCAAACATGGGGAAGAAGAGGTTCACTATTTACATGCCGATTTAATCCCGATTTTAGAAAAAACATACGGCGTTCTCATTTATCAAGAACAAATTATGCAGATTGTACATCAGTTTGCAGGACTTAGCTTAGGAAAAGCAGACATCTTTCGCAGAGCCGTCAGCAACAAACAAAAGCACTTAATTGAAGAACAAAGGGATGACTTCCTGGATGGTTGTGTACGTAATGGTTATGACGCTGCTCTAGCGAAGGAATTGTTTACCTGGATTGTCACATTTTCTAACTATGGTTTTAATCGAAGTCATGCTGTTGCATATAGTAAAATATCGTATCAATTAGCTTATTTGAAAGCACGCTATCCTGCACATTTCTTTGTGGAGCTATTAGGATCGATGACAAATCAAACCGATAAGATTCACGAATATAGTAAAGAGGCAAAAGAAATGCAACTCAGCGTTCTGCCTCCATCCATTAATCAGAGCAGGGGGCGCTACACGGTTGAAAGTAATCAAATTCGGATGGGGTTGCTTTCGATAAAGGGTATTGGACAACAGATTGTTCGGGAGATTCTAGCTGTCCGTAAAGAGGGGCGATTTACGAACTTATTCGACTTTTGTTCACGAATATCATTGAAAATAGTCAACCGGAAGTCAATGGAGTTACTGATTATGGCAGGAACGTTTGACGAGACTTATGAAAATCGAGCGAGCTTGCTTGCTTCCGTTGAACAAGCAATTAATCAAGGGGAGCTTTTCGGAGGTGTAAATAATGGGCCTTCGTTATTGCCAAATAAATATGGGATTGAAGAAGTTTATACGGAAATTGAAGATTTTACACAGATGCAAAAACTAACCGATGAAAAGGAATTACTGGGAATTTATCTTTCCAGTCATCCCTTAAAAGAGTATCGAGATCCACTCGATGATCAGGGCTATACAACCTTACTTCGTGCTCAAGAAATGGGCGATCAGCAGACGGTTACAAGTGCCGTCATTATTCAGTCGATCAAGAAGATCCGCACAAAACGCGGCGATCCAATGGCTTTCATGTCGGTAGGGGATGAAACAGAGGAGATAGAAACCGTTATCTTCCCAAAGTTATATCGGACTGAACATCGCTGGCTAGAGGAAGAAATGCTGATCATCATTCAAGGTAAAATAGAAATAAGAAACGGACAAACGCAGATGCTTATTCGTAAAATGAAACGATTTGATGAAACAGTGCTTATGAAAAATGAACAGCGTCTATTTATTAAAATAACAAAGGCAGATAGTGAAAAAGAATTAGCTAAAATAAAAGAAATCGCTGCGCGGCACCGGGGAAGTATACCGATATTTGTTTATCACAAAGAAGAGGAAACAACGTATAAACTAACTGAAAATTACAGCGTTCATGCAAGTGATGACTGTGTAATGGAGTTTGAAAACTACTTTGGGAAGGTGAGTGTTGTTTTAGAGTAGCAAACAATTCGATAAAACAATGCTTTACAGACAAGTACCATCTGCTATAATTAAGGAGTTAAATAGTCATACACTTTAAGAAGCATTTTTCAATCAGCATAATTTACATCTACAAGTGTCTGAAATAATTATGGCTACTATATAAGGGAGCGATAGTGATGGCAAATTTAAGAGACGAAGCATTACAAATGCACAAAGTAAATCAAGGCAAGTTATCGATAAAATCAAAGGTACCTGTTCAAAATGCTAAAGATTTAAGTTTGGCATACTCGCCAGGTGTAGCTGAGCCTTGTAAAGAAATCTATGATCATAAGGAAAAAGTATATGATTATACGATGAAGGGGAATATGGTAGCAGTCGTCAGTGACGGCTCTGCTGTTCTAGGACTAGGTGATATTGGTCCGGAGGCAGCTTTACCCGTTATGGAAGGGAAATCTGTCCTATTCAAAGCCTTTGCAGGCGTAGACTCGTTTCCAATTTGTTTAGGGACGAATGATGTAGATGAAATTGTACAAACAGTAAAGCTGATGGAACCGACGTTTGGAGGCGTCAATCTAGAAGATATCGCCTCACCGAATTGCTTTATTATCGAAGAGCGCTTGAAAAAGGAAATGAGTATTCCCATCTTTCATGATGATCAACACGGAACAGCCATCGTAACCGTCGCCGGCTTAATTAATGCCTTAAAGTTAGTTGGCAAATCGTTTACAGATATAAAAGTTGTTGCAAATGGTGCCGGCGCAGCAGGTATTGCTATTATTAAATTATTGCATAATTTTGGAGTTAGAGAAATTGTTATGTGTGATTCAAAAGGAGCTATTTACGAAGGCAGGCCGAATGGGATGAACGGTGTTAAAGACCGCGTATCCAAATTTACGAATAAAAACAAAACATCAGGTACCCTAGAAACGATCTTAGAAGGTGCTGACGTCTTTATCGGTGTCTCGGTTGGTGGGATTTTAACCCAGGAAATGGTTAAGAAAATGAATGAAGATCCAATTATTTTTGCAATGGCGAACCCAGATCCTGAAATTCTGCCACAAGATGCTAAGGCGGCGGGTGCTAAAATAATTGGGACAGGTAGATCCGACTACCCGAACCAAGTGAATAACGTTTTAGCATTTCCTGGTATCTTTCGTGGTGCATTAGACGTTCGCGCTACACGTATTAATGAGAAAATGAAAATCGCGGCAGCTAGAGCGATTGCTTCCTTGGTTTCGGATGAGGAATTAGATGCGGATTATGTCATACCGGGTCCATTTGATTTACGTGTTGCCCCAATAGTTGCATCTAGTGTGGCGAAGGCGGCAATGGAATCAGGTGTGGCTAGAATTACCATTGATCCGGAGGAAGTAGCGGAGAAAACGAGACGATTGACTTTCGATCAAGAATAATGATGTGTGAAATGATCGTATCGTAGGTCAGCGTCTATGTGAAGATTTGGCTCGTGAAAGGAGGAGTATTTATGCTGAAAGACTTCTTTGGTAGAAGAAAGAAATATGTTTCCGTACCAAACGAACAGGCAAAACGTGATGTTCCTGAAGGTTTAATGAAAAAATGTGATAGCTGTTATAAAATATATTACCGGAAAGAAATGAAGAAGAACTTAAATGTTTGTCCAGCCTGTGGCCATCATCATCAGTTCAATGCTTGGGAACGCATTGAAAGTTTATTTGATGCGCATACTTTTCAACAATGGGATGAACATCTCATTTCAAATAATCCACTTGACTTTCCAGATTATGAACAAAAACTGGAACAAGATCGAGAGCGAACAAACTTAAATGAGGCGATCGTTACTGGCAAAGGATCAATTGACGGTTATGAAACGGCATTTGGTGTGATGGATGCTCGATTTAGGATGGGAAGTATGGGGTCTGTTGTAGGGGAGAAAATAGCGAAGGCGATCGAACGGGCAAAAGACGAATCCTTGCCGTTTATTATCTTCACTGCGTCAGGAGGCGCCCGTATGCAAGAAGGTGCCTTGAGTTTGATGCAAATGACTAAAACTTCCATCGCAATCAAGCGGCATTCAGAGGCAGGTGGGTTTATGGTCTCGGTAATGACACATCCTACAACTGGCGGTGTATCGGCAAGTTTCGCTTCACTTGGTGACTATAATCTAGCTGAACCTAAAGCATTAATCGGCTTTGCAGGTAGACGGATTATTGAACAAACAATTCGCGAGAAATTACCCAAAGATTTTCAAACAGCTGAATTCTTATTTAAACATGGGCAGTTGGATCAAGTCGTTCATCGACATCGGATGAAAGGATTACTCGCCCAGTTATTGGAAATGCATGATAAGGATGGGGATGACTCGTGAATAAAGTATTAGAGTTTGAGAAGCCAATTGTTGACTTACGACATAAAATAACCGAATTGAAAAGACTAACAAAGGCTAGCGATATTGACCTCACAGCAGAAATTTCGACCTTAGAGAATCGTTTAGCGACGTTGGAAGATGATATATATGGTAATTTGAAGCCGTGGGATCGTGTGCAAATGGCACGTCACCAAGACAGACCGACAACGTTAGATTATATTGCAGAGCTATTTGAAAACTTCATCGAATTCCATGGCGACCGATTATATGGGGATGACCCGGCGATCGTTACGGGTATTGCCACCTATAAAGGAAAGCCTGTTACGGTGATTGGCCATCAACGTGGAAAAGATACGAAGGAAAATATCCATCGGAACTTTGGTATGCCCCATCCGGAAGGGTATCGAAAAGCATTGCGGCATATGAAACAAGCGGAGAAATTTAAACGACCAATCATCACGTTTATCGACACAAAGGGGGCATACCCTGGAAAAGCGGCGGAAGAACGTGGTCAAAGTGAAGCAATCGCTCGAAACTTAATGGAAATGGCTGGCTTAACCGTACCAATTGTTTGTATCGTTATTGGTGAAGGTGGCAGTGGTGGAGCACTAGCAATCAGCGTAGGAGATCATATACATATGCTTGAGAATGCAACCTATTCGGTGATATCACCTGAGGGCGCAGCAGCCCTCTTGTGGAAAGACGCCACGATGGCCAAGCAGGCTGCCGAAAGACTCAAGATTACTTCGTATGATCTAAAAGAGTTAGGGATACTGGACGACATCATCCCAGAACCAAAGGGTGGAGCACATCGAAATCTGAAAGAACAAGCTGCAAATATAAATCACGTTATTCAAAGATCGTTACATGAGCTAGCACAAGTAACGACGGAAGAATTACTTGAAAATAGATGGCAAAAATATAAGAAAATCGGTAGTTATCAACAATTATAATGGTCTAAGCTAATGAATGCTGATAGAATTAGTAGGTGGCCGAATACAGCAAAGGTATAAACAGAGGTGATTTCATGAAGAAAATCGGAGTGTTAACGAGTGGTGGAGATGCACCCGGCATGAATGCGGCAGTTCGAGCAGTTGTTCGTAAGGGCATTTATCATGGGATGGAAGTATATGGCGTGAAGAACGGCTTCCAAGGGTTAATGGATGGTAATATTGAGGAAATGGAAGTTGGTTCTGTTGGAGACATCATTCAGCGGGGCGGAACAATTCTGTTTTCCGCAAGATGTGATGAATTTGAAACATCTGCAGGGCAAGAAAAGGCGGTTGCACAATTACGAAAATATGACATCGATGGGTTAGTGATCATCGGTGGTGATGGTAGTTTTCGTGGTGCACAAAGTCTAACGAACAAGGGATTTCCTTGTATCGGAATACCCGCAACCATTGATAATGATATAACAGGTACCGATTTCACAATCGGTTTTGATACAGCCCTCAATACGATTATTGAATCGATTGATAAAATTAGAGATACAGCAACATCCCATGAACGAACGTATGTCATCGAGGTTATGGGAAGAGATGCAGGCGACCTAGCACTTTGGTCTGGACTTGCAGCTGGAGCTGAAAGTATTTTAATACCAGAACGGAAGGACGATTTTGACGATGTGATCGTGCGACTAAAACGTGGACATGATCGAGGTAAAAAACATAGTATTATTATTCTAGCCGAAGGTGTTGGTAGCGGTATTGATTACGGAAAGAAAATTCAAGACGCTACAAATTACGAGACCCGTGTAACGGTTTTAGGGCATATTCAACGTGGCGGATCACCAACGGCAACTGATCGTGTGTTAGCAGGTCGTTTGGGCGGAAAAGCAGTCGATTTACTCGTGTCAGGTGTGGAAGGATGTATGGTTGGTTTAGAAAAGAATGAGCTTGTACACCATCACATTTCTGATATTCTCGCTCAAAAGCATACCGTAAATATGGACATGTACAAATTATCCAAGGAATTGTCAATTTAATAATAGAAAGAATAGTTGGAGGATGTAAATAAATGCGTAAAACAAAAATAGTCTGTACGATAGGACCAGCATCGGAGTCCGTTGAAATTTTAAAGGACTTAATGGAGTCGGGAATGGATGTAGCACGTCTAAACTTTTCCCATGGAGATTTTGCTGAACATGGGGCAAGAATTAAGAATATTAAGCAAGCAGCTAAAGAAGTTAATAAGTCAATTGCTATTTTACTTGATACAAAAGGGCCTGAAATTAGAACGGGGTCGTTTAAAAATGGGGAAGCATCCATTCAAGAAGGACATTATGTTTCCATATCGATGAACGATGTGGAGGGAACAGCGGAACGGTTTTCGATTACATACGGGAAACTGATTGACGATGTTCACATAGGCTCTAAAATTTTACTTGATGATGGCTTAATCGAATTAGAGGTAACGGAACTTGATCAGCAAAACAATGAAATTATAACGAAGGCATTAAATTCAGGCCTTATTAAAGATAAAAAAGGTGTCAATGTTCCTAACGTAAAAGTAAATCTGCCAGGAATGACGGAAGGCGATGCCGAGGATATTAAGTTCGGAATTGAACAAGAGGTCGACTTTATCGCCCCTTCATTTATTCGCCGTCAAGCGGATGTTATAGAAATCAAGGCATTACTTGAACAACATGGCGCCGAACATATTCAAATTATACCAAAAATAGAAAACCAAGAAGGTGTAGACAACATCAAGAGTATCCTAGAGGTCTCCGATGGATCCATGGTTGCACGCGGTGACTTAGGCGTGGAAATCCCTCCTGAAGATGTTCCACTTGTACAAAAGGCATTGATTAGAGAATGTAATAATGTTGGTAAACCTGTTATTACAGCTACACAAATGCTTGATTCTATGCAGCGTAATCCGCGTCCAACAAGAGCGGAAGCTTCTGATGTTGCGAACGCTATTTTTGATGGTACAGATGCTATTATGCTTTCTGGGGAAACAGCGGCGGGAGATTATCCAGTCGAGTCTGTGAAAACGATGAAAAACATTGCCTTAAAAACAGAGTCTGGATTAGATAACCAGATGATTTTAAAGCATCGTTCGAAACATGTTGACATGACCATTACAGATGCCATTAGTCAGTCCGTCACACACACGGCGGCAAATCTGGATGTCAGTGCAATTGTTACGGCAACAGAGAGTGGTCACACGGCTAGAATGATCTCTAAATACAGACCTAAAGCTCCCATTGTTGCTGTGACGTTTTCGGAAACAATCAATCGTCAACTTGCATTGGTATGGGGTGTCCATGCCATATCTGGACCACAAGCAAATTCGACCGACGAAATGTTAGATATTGCGATTGATCGTGGCTTAAGCACAAACATCTTTAAACGTGGTAATCGTGTCATCATTACGGCGGGTGTGCCCGTTGGAGAGAGTGGCACTACTAATTTAATGAAAGTTCATGTAATTGGAGATGTTATAGCCAGAGGACAAGGCATTGGTAAGCGAACGGCCTATGGTAAAATTGTAACGGCAAGGACCGCTGAAGAGGCGATCGAGAAAATGGAAGAAGGCGATATTCTAGTGACCCATGCTACGGATCGAGATATGATGCCAGCCATTGAAAAAGCGAGTGGACTTGTTACAGAACAAGGTGGCTTAACCTCTCATGCAGCTGTTGTCGGCTTAAGTCTCGGTATACCAGTCGTCGTCGGAGTGGATCATGCGTTTGATCTAATCGAGGATGGGATCGACGTCACGTTAGATGGCTATAAAGGCGATATTTATCAAGGACATGCCAGCGTATTATAATGTGACCGGGGAAGATAATCAGCAACAATCCATGAACAACTAGATTTTTATATGCTAAAAAAAGGATGAAAACTATGCGATGGCTATTGCTTGCGTTCTTAATCGTTCCGGCATTGGAAATAGGAGTATTCATTTGGGTAGGCGGCAGTATTGGGGCGTGGGGTGTTGTTAGCCTGATCCTATTAACAGGTATAGTTGGTGTCGTATTCGCTCGTATACAGGGACTTGAAACGTGGAATCGAGCCCTCCACCTGATGCGTAGTGGACAAGCACCTACTGCCGAACTGATCGATGGGATCTGTATTTTAGTTGGTGGCGTATTGCTCGTTGCCCCTGGATTTATAACCGATTTGATTGGGTTAATACTTGTACTTCCGTTTACTCGTGCACCTTTTAAAGTTGCCCTCATGAGATGGCTGACGTGGAAAATGTCTAAAGGGAAAATCTTTTTTCGAAAATGATTACCCTTTGACAAACTTCCACACCTGTCCCATTACCCCGGCTTGATACAAAGCGCTCATTAGAATAAGTAGAAACGGTGAAATAATAATGCCGGGAAGAACCCCCCATATTTGGATGCTTATAAATAACGTGAATAAAGCAGCTAATGGTGTTACTCCAATGCTAGTCGCTAGTATTTTAGGTTCCAGTATTTGGCGGGTAACGAGAATAAACATGTATAATAAAGTTAAATGAATCGTTAAAGAATAATGACCGATTAAAAATAAGTACCCAATCCAAGGGATGAAAACAGTTCCCGTTCCAATAAAGGGCAATAAATCAATCAGTGCAATTAAGATCGAAATCGTTAGGGCATGTTCAATCTTTAAAAGGAGTAATCCGATGAAAATAAGGCATCCCGTAATAAATATGAGAATAAATTGAGCTTTAAAAAAACCGAATAGCGACTTTTCCAAGTAACCAACGATGTTTTGTAATGTATGTGTACTACGATTAGGAAGGAATGACCGAACTTTTTCTTTTAATCGATACCAGTCATTCGTAATTAAAAACGTCGCGATCAGGATTAAAATAACAATGGTTAAAGAGTATGGTATCATAGATAATAAGGTAGGCAATTTTAATAGTAGGTCTCGTAACAGATCAGCACCAGTAGATGCAATGTGGGCCGTCATGTTATGTAAATATTCATCAATCATCGTTTGCTGACTCTGATTGAGTGATTGGATAAAAGACAAAGCATTTTCATACATCGGTATTATTTTGTTGTGTAAAAAGGATTCGATAAACCTCATAAACACGTGGAAGTGTGCCGGTAACTTCTCGGCTAAATAGGCCGTTCCCTGAATGAATTCGATGAAAATAAAGATGAGTAGACTAATAAATAGTGTTGAAAGTACTCCGATTACGATAAAAGTAGTAACCATCCTTGATATCGTTAGTTTATTTTCTACATAAGTTACGAGTGGGTTAATGAAATAGGCTAAAAGGATGGCTAACACAAACGGGTAGGACAAATAAAATAGATAGTTGAATGTATAGAAGAAGCATGCAATCCCGATCACAATACTTAGAAGTCGAATCGATTGAAAGAGTAATTGCTTGTACACTTAGCCACCCCATTGAATAAAACAGTTGATACTATTACATATGATCTTGTGATCGATAGTAGACATATATTTATAAAAAGTATTTGGTTGTCATGTTCATAGATGGGAAAAGGGATATAAAATTGTCGAATTTACTCTGAAAATAAAAGATTAAAATGGAAGAAAAACGGTTTCAATTCACATTATTGCTCGAATGATATATAATTGAGGTTGTGCCTGAGAATCTAATGAATTATTATCTTTATTCCACCCGATTTACGCGGGTAAGATATGTATAGAAAAGGGAGATGGTTTATCATGACTACTAAAAAAGGCCTTGAAGGGATCGTAGCAACGGAATCATCAATTAGTTCGATTATTGATGATCAATTGACTTATGTTGGATACCGTATTGATGATCTAGCTGAGAATGCGAGCTTTGAGGAAGTTATTTATCTATTATGGAATCAAAAACTTCCAACACAAGCTGAACTAGATGAATTAAAAGCTGATCTTGCAAGCAATATGAAAGTACCAGATGAAATGATCGAACATTTACGTTCATATGACTTATCAAACGTACATCCGATGGCTGCTTTACGGTCAGCAATCTCTTATCTGGGATTATTTGACGGAGAAGCAGATGTGATGGAAGAACAAGCGAATAAACGGAAAGCCGTTCGTATCCAAGCACAAATTTCAACAATTGTAACTGCTTTCTCACGCATTCGTCAGGGCAAAGACCCCGTTGAACCGAAAAGTGATTTGGGGTATGCAGCAAATTTCTTATATATGCTTAAAGGACAAGAAGCGGAAGCGATTGAAATCGAAGCCATGGATAAAGCACTCGTACTTCATGCTGATCATGAGCTAAACGCATCAACATTTACAGCGCGTGTATGTGTAGCGACATTATCAGATGTATATTCTGGTGTTACAGCTGCAATTGGTGCTTTAAAAGGACCCTTACATGGTGGGGCGAATGAAGCGGTTATGAAAATGTTAACTGAAATTGATACAGAAGAAAATGCAATACCATATGTAAAAGAGAAACTCGATAATAAAGAAAAGATTATGGGAATTGGGCACCGTGTTTACCGTACTGGAGATCCACGTGCGAAGCATCTTAAAAAGATGTCGAAAGAACTAACGGAATTAACAGGTCAAGCAAAGTATTATAATATTTCAATTAAAATTGAAGATTATATTACAGAAAATAAAGGATTACCAGCAAATGTTGATTTCTATTCAGCATCTGTCTATCATAGCATTGGAATCGATCATGATTTATTCACACCGATCTTTGCAGTTAGTCGTGTGTCTGGTTGGCTTGCCCACATTTTGGAGCAATATTCAAATAATAGATTAATTCGTCCACGTGCAGACTATGTTGGACCAAATACACAAGAATTTGTAGCCATCGCTGATCGAAAATAACTCATTAACGAAAGTGAAAAACATGTGTTTTACATGCGTGTAAAGATACATAGGCTATTTCGTTTGAAACTTATCTATTTACTGCTAAAGTAAATGATGGTAATGAGGTTAAGTTAGTTTAGCAATTTGAGGAGGTTTTTGTTAATGACAAAAGGAACAAAGATAATTGTAGAAAATGGAGAAATGACAGTACCAGATCACCCGGTAATTCCATTTATTGAAGGGGACGGTACAGGTGCAGATATTTGGGCCGCTGCAAAACGCGTACTCGAAGCATCTGTTGAAAAAGCCTATGAAGGGAAAAAGGCAATCGATTGGCTAGAAGTATATGCCGGCGAAAAGGCATTTGATAAAACGGGTGATTGGTTACCTGCAGACACATTAAAGAAAATTGATGAATATAAAGTTGCGATTAAAGGTCCTTTAACAACTCCAATTGGTGGGGGATTCCGTTCTTTAAACGTTGCCTTAAGACAAGAATTGGATCTATATACATGTTTACGTCCAGTCCGCTACTTTGACGGAGTACCATCACCAGTTAAGCGTCCAGAAGACGTTGACATGGTTATTTTCCGTGAAAACACAGAAGATATTTATGCTGGAATTGAGTGGCAAAAAGGAACTCCTGAAGCGAAGAAGATGATTGACTTCCTAGAAGACGAGATGGAAGTTAAGAATATTCGTTTTCCAGAAACATCAGGAATTGGAATTAAACCGGTTTCTGAAGAAGGAACGAAGCGACTTGTTCGATCAAGTATCGAATATGCAATTGCTGAAGGTCGTAAGAGTGTCACATTAGTGCACAAAGGTAATATTATGAAATTTACAGAAGGTGCCTTTAAAGATTGGGGATATGAAGTTGCTGAAGAAGAATTTGGCGATCAAGTATTCACATGGGCAGAATATGACCGTATTGTTGAAAAAGACGGCTTAGAAGTTGCTAATAAAACACAAGATGAAGCAGAAAAAGCGGGTAAAATTATTATTAAAGATGCGATTGCAGATATCTTCTTACAATTAATTTTAACACGTCCAAGAGAATATGATGTTGTAGCCACGATGAATCTAAATGGCGATTATATTTCTGATGCACTAGCTGCACAAGTTGGTGGAATTGGGATTGCACCTGGAGCAAATATTAACTATAACACGGGTCATGCTATCTTTGAAGCTACGCACGGCACAGCACCTAAATATGCTGGTTTAGATAAAGTAAACCCATCTTCGGTTATCCTTTCAGGTGTATTGATGCTTGAACATCTAGGTTGGAACGAAGCGGCTGATCTAATCACAGCATCCATGGAAAAAACGATTAATTCCAAAGTAGTCACTTATGACTTTGCACGCCTTCTAGACGGTGCGAAAAAAGTTAAATGTTCTGAGTTTGCTGATGAACTAATCAAAAATATGGACTAAACGAGAGAAGGTGGGGAAAGATTATGACAATAAAACGGAGAAAAGTTTCGGTAATCGGTTCTGGGTTTACAGGTGCAACAACGGCTTTAATGCTAGCACAAAAAGAACTTGGTGATGTCGTTCTCGTTGATATTCCAGAAATGGAAGATTCAGCAAAAGGAAAGGCATTAGATATGTTACAAGCTGCACCTATCCAAGGCTTTGATGCACAGATTACGGGCACGGCTAACTATGCGGATACAAAAGACTCGGATTTGGTTATCATTACTGCTGGAATCGCACGTAAACCGGGTATGAGCCGAGATGATCTTGTTAATACAAACGCCGGAATTATGAAATCTGTCACGAAAGATATTGTTAAGTATTCACCTAATTGCTTTATTGTTGTATTAACGAATCCTGTTGATGCTATGACGTATACTGTTTATAAGGAATCAGGATTTCCTAAAGAACGTGTCATTGGGCAATCAGGCGTTCTTGATACAGCGAGATTCCGTACATTTGTAGCGGAAGAGCTAAATCTATCGATTAAAGATATTACTGGGTTTGTACTCGGTGGACATGGTGATGAGATGGTTCCATTAGTTCGCTACTCGTATGCAGGGGGAATTCCTCTTGAAAACCTAATTGCACAAGATCGTTTAGATGCAATTGTTGAGCGTACACGTAAAGGTGGCGGAGAAATTGTGAATCTTTTAGGAAATGGAAGTGCCTATTACGCACCTGCAGCCTCATTAACAGTTATGGCGGAGGCGATCCTTAAAGACCAACGTCGTGTTCTTCCTTCGATCGCTTATCTGGAAGGCGAATATGGTTACTCTAATATCTATCTAGGTGTGCCGACAGTAATTGGTGGAAAAGGAATTGAAGAGATCATAGAACTGGATTTAATGGAAGAAGAAAAAGCAGCTTTGGATAAATCTGCTGCCTCCGTTAAAAACGTTCTTGACGTTCTAAACTAATTTATCCTGTTCGATTGTATGTACCTAATTAAACTCCGAATAAGGAAACTTTAAAAAGCTTCCTTATTCGGAGTTTTTGTATGCAAATTGTTGTCACAAGGGATAAAATAATTCACATTTCGCTGTTTTCCATGTAGGCTGAATATATATCATAAGAAAACTGCTTATGCGTGATAAAATGGGGGTTGAGTACGATGAAATCTGTGTTTAATAAATCGATTATTACCTATATTATCGGGATCTTGATTTTAGTTGCTGCTGTTGGTGGCATCTTAAGTTTGGTCGTGACGAACTATATTGTGTTAATCTCAGCATTATTAATTATGTATATCATCTTAGTTGTCATCATGCTACAAATATTTCATAAATATATCAAACCAATCGAAAAGACAAGCCGTATTGTAACAGAACTTGTCGAAGGCAATTTTCGAGCGCGAATTCATCATCCAGCCAACGGTAGTATTGGCTTATTAAGCAGTAAAATTAATAAATTAGCACGTAATCTGAGTGAGCTTTCAGTGCGCGGACAAATGAAAGCTGAACAGTTATCAACAGTCATTAACAATACAGATAACGCACTCGCATTAATTGACGAAAAAGGGTATATACATATCGTCAATCGAAAATTCCTCACCATGCTAGGAAAAACGCCTAAAGAGTACATCGGACACCTCTATTATGAAGTCATTAACGATGAGAAAATTCAGGAAACAATCCAGGAAGCCTTTTTATATGAAAAGAATATAAAACATTCATTTACGAAAAGAATCGATCTCTCGCAAAACTATTATGAAGTGATAGGGGCTCCTATATTTGATGAACGAAATATAGCGAAAGGGATCGTTCTTGCATTATATGATGTCACAGAACTAAAACGATTAGAAATCATGCGTAAGGATTTCATCGCGAATATATCGCATGAACTTAAAATGCCGATTAAATCGATTCGTGATTCAGCAGAAGTATTGATGGAAAGTATAAGTCATGGACTGGAGGAACAAAATAAAGAAAATATGGAGAATATACTTGTAAACAGTAATCGTAGCAAATTATTGATCGATGACTTGTTAACGATCTCGAGACTTGAGCAAGAAGACTTCCAATTAGATCTCCAAACAGTGCTAATGGATTCCATTTTAGAGGAGATCTTTCCATCATTAAGGGAAAAAGCGAAGCTCGCCCATATCCAATTATCGATAGAGGTTGAAGCCGAACTGGAAATGATTGCGGACCGCAATAAAATTAAAACAATGATCGTTAACTTACTGTCTAATGCCATTAACTACACTTCTGAATCTGGAACAGTAAGCTTCTTAATGAAACAGCTAGATAAACACATTCTGATTGAGGTTAAAGACACAGGTATTGGTATTAGTGAACAAGCTATTCCACGTGTTTTCGAGCGCTTTTATCGTGTTGATGAAGAACGGAGTAGGGTTCGTGGTGGAACGGGCCTCGGATTATCAATTGTTAAGCATATCGTTGAAGTTCATCATGGTGAGGTTAAGGTAGCAAGTGAACCTGGAAAAGGAACGACGTTTACGATAATATTACCATTGGATTCTTCCACAAACAAACGGAGAGGTTAATCGTGGCCCCATTTATGATTCATTAAGCCTATTATAAAATAAAGATAATGCTCTTAAGGAGGCAGGACAATGACTAATAAATTAGTTTTGATTGATGGAAATAGTATCATTTATCGTGCGTTTTTTGCACTTCCATTATTAAATAATGATAAAGGTGTATACACGAACGCTGTTTATGGATTTACAACCATGTTACTTAAAATATTAGAAGCAGAAAAACCGACACATATGCTCGTTGCTTATGATGCAGGGAAGACGACTTTTCGTCATGATAGATACAAAGAGTACAAGGGTGGACGGCAAAAAACACCAGGTGAACTGTCCGAACAATTTCCACTAACAAAAGAGTTGCTCGATGCGTTCCAAATTCCACATTATGAATTAGCTTTGTATGAAGCGGATGATATTATTGGCACTCTTGCAAAAGAAGGTAGAGATCAATCCTGGGATATTAAGGTTATTTCGGGTGACCAAGATTTATTACAACTCGTTTCTGAAACGGTTACCGTTGATTTAACCAAAAAGGGTATTAGTGAGGTTGACTCCTACACACCTGACTTTATGAAGGAGAAAATGGGATTAGCACCTGATCAAATTATCGATCTCAAAGCCTTGATGGGAGATAGCTCAGATAATATTCCTGGGGTTCCTGGAGTTGGAATTAAGACAGCAACAAAACTGTTAAAGGAATATGAAACGATTGATCATGTATATGAACATCTTGATGAGCTAGGTGGAAAAAAACTAAAAGAAAATTTGCATACGTATAAAGAGGACGCTTTTATGAGTAAGGAACTCGTCACGATTAAATGCGATTCACCGATTGAAATATCATTGTCTGATCTCGAATACAAAGGATACGATGAAACGAAAGTATATGATCTATTTAAAGATTTAGGTTTCCAGTCGTTGTTAGCTCGGACAGGCATTGAAGGTGATGACAGCGAAGAAGCGTTGAAAGAGATCGACTTCACCATCGTAGAAGACATTACAACGGATATGTTTACCGGAAATGAAGCAATCTTTGTTGAAATGCTAGGTGAAAATTATCACGAGACACCGATTGAAGGGATAGGCATTGTTAATGAGGAAGCTAACTTCTTTATTCCGATTGATTTAGCAGCAAAGTCAGCCGTGTTTAAGCAGTGGGCAGAAAATGGATCATCCCATAAAAGTGTGTATGATGCGAAAGCAACATTAGTTTCACTCTTGAATTATGATATTCATATGAAGGGGATCACGTTTGATTTATTACTCGCATCTTATTTATTAAATCCATCCGATAGCAACCAAGATATTCCCGCCATTGGTCATCGGTTAGGAGAAACAAATGTATTACAAGATGAAGCAGTGTATGGGAAAGGTGCGAAGATAAAAGTCCCAGAACAAGCGGAATTAGCGAACCACATCGTTCGAAAAACAAGAATCATCTTTGCATTACGAGACGAGATGATGAACCATTTAGAGGAAAATGAACAATTTGATTTATATAAAGAGCTTGAAATGCCACTCGCCTTGATCTTAGGAGAGATGGAACACCGTGGCGTAAAAATTAATACGGATCGATTAAAAGAGATGGGTACCGAATTAGAATCACGTTTAACGGAGATTGAAAAGGATGTCTATGAGCTTGCAGGCGAAGAATTTAATTTGAACTCCCCTAAACAGCTCGGTCCGATTTTATTTGAAAAACTTGAGTTACCCGTTATTAAACGAACCAAAACAGGATATTCAACGGCAGCTGACGTCTTGGAGAAGTTAGAAGGCAAGCATGACATTATTCCGAAGATTACGATATATCGGCAGTTGAGGAAGCTTTTATCAACGTATGTGGACGGATTACTTAAAGTAGTCGATCAAGATACGAAAAAGATTCATACCCGGTTTAATCAAGCTTTAACACAGACTGGGCGGCTTAGTTCCATTGAGCCTAATCTACAAAACATTCCCATCCGTATGGAAGAAGGCCGAAAAATACGGCAAGCATTTATACCAGCTAAAGAAGATTGGGTCATCTTTGCCGCGGACTATTCCCAAATTGAATTGCGTGTCCTCGCGCATATTGCTAATGATGAGAAGTTAATTGAAGCATTCCAACAGGATCGTGACATTCATACACAAACTGCTCAAGATGTATTTCATGTCGAAGCTGCTGACGTGACAGACGATATGCGCAGCCAAGCGAAAGCTGTCAACTTTGGGATTGTTTATGGGATGAGTGATTATGGGTTATCCCAGAACCTCGGCATACCTCGGAAAGAAGCGCAGGGTTTTATTGATCGGTATTTTGAAAGCTATCCAGGCGTGCAAACGTATATGGAAGAAGTTGTCCAGGAAGCGAAGCATAAAGGCTATGTAACAACAATAATGAATCGACGAAGATATGTACCCGAAATTACGAGCCGAAACTTTAATATCAGAAGTTTTGCGGAGCGGACAGCAATGAATACACCCGTACAAGGTAGTGCTGCCGACATCATCAAAAAGGCCATGATTGATTTGCATACGAAGATCATGGATGAAAAGTTACAAGCACGGATCATACTGCAAGTGCATGATGAATTGATCATCGAAGCCCCTCAAGAAGAAGT
>Ga0209487_1000350_pt1 | contig 42089 bp, 35 predicted proteins | sample Poulit2012_FD_187524 | JGI IMG/M metagenome (GOLD analysis project Ga0209487, IMG submission 187524) | Agricultural soil microbial communities from Georgia to study Nitrogen management - Poultry litter 2012 (SPAdes) (version 2) | ecosystem: Environmental > Terrestrial > Soil > Agricultural land... | reverse complement strand
CCGTACTGGTTCTGCTGTCCGTACCCGCCCGGCACCTGGCCCTGGGCCGGATATTGACCCGCTTGGCCGCCATAGGGCGAGCCGGGCTGGTGCGGCGCACCGGCAGGAGAACCGGCGCCGTGTCCGCCAAGTGCCTGGGTGGACTGCTCGCCGAAAGCCTGGGTGGGCTGCTGGCCGAAGGCTTGGGTCGGCTGCTCCCCGCTGCCGGGCTGACCCCCGCTGTGCTGGCCGAACGACTGCGTGGCGTCCTGGTCGGACTGCGACGGCGTCCCACTGGTGTGACCGCCGCCGGCGAAGCCGGCGGGGTTGCTCAACGCAGTGGGCTGCTCCGAACCATCGGTCCCACTGCGGGGGTGGTGCGGGGGTTGTTGGCTCATCTCGGACAGTCCTCCACGATCGAACAACTGGGACCACGCATCAACGCGGACGTGGCCAGTACAAAACCACCTAACATCGTATGCCCCACAGGCGCCGCACAGGCGAGCCTGGCGGTGGTATTGCCCACCATCAGCGCTGGTGGAGCGTGGCATGAACCACTCCAGCGGCGGGCAGAACCGCGAAAACGTCCCGATCTGCCGCGTGGCGCTGGTCACCTCGGTTTCTTTTCAACCCCCGACTGCTGATAACCTCGGCTCTCGGTGCATCGGCCCCCGTAGCTCAGCGGATAGAGCGTCTGCCTCCGGAGCAGAAGGCCACAGGTTCGAGTCCTGTCGGGGGCGCCCCTAGTAGCCAACGATCTACCTTCACCCCATGAGTTGGTCCACCGATGGACTAGTTCACCTCATAATCGGCTGAGCCAACCGGGACGACAGCCCCTGGTAGGCGAGAGGGCAGCACCGGCGCAGCCTGCCGAGTGAGTGCCTGACCGCGAAGCGACAGGCCCCTCTGTGCCTGCTCTGGGGCCGGGGAACCGTATTGGTTGCACTGGGACGGTCTGCTCCGAGAGCGCCGCGACCTGGACCTGCACCCCTGCGACCCGCACCCTGCGACCCGACCACGGGCCGAATAGACGAGCCCGCAGCGCCGGCAGACAGGCACGTCCCGCCGTGCCCCTCAGGCACGCCCCGCTGTGGGCGCTCAGAAGTCGGCTTCGGCGCTGCGGATTAGTCCTGGGCGCACGCCATGGTTTCGGCGTTGAGCGGCAATGCACCTTGTTGGGAGAGCCAAGAATTGGGGTCCACCGTGGTCAGGTTCTCGTCGGTGTGAATTTCCAGGTGCAGGTGCGGACCGGTGGAATTACCGTAAGAGCCCACCGCGCCGATGACCTCGCCTGCTGCGACCTGCTGGCCCACGTCCACGTACACGCCGTTGGGATACATATGCACGTACCAACTCCAGACCGGGGCCCCGTTGACGTCATGCTCAATGATGACCAACATGCCGCTGCGGCCGTCACGTCCCTGTCCGGCGTGGGTGACCACCCCGTCGGCAATCGCATGGATCGGGGTGCCCGTGGGGGCCGCGAAGTCCAGGCCGGTGTGCTGCGCATAACTTCCGAACACCGGGTGGATCCGGTACCCGTAATGAGAGGTCAGCCGGTAACTCCCCTGGGAAAGGGGCATCACCAGGTCCACATCGGACGAGGAGGACTCGGCTGCCAGTGGGCCGTTGGCCTCCACCGCCGCCATCCCACAACTCGGAGCGCCGCGTTCGGCCAGACTCCGGCTGGCTGCGACCAACGCGCGACTTGTCGCTCCCGGATCGGCGAGCAGCCCATTGGCCGCTTCGGTCTCCTCCGGGGGACCGTCGAGGAGCACGTCCAGGGCGCTCGCGTCAGCCAGGATCGGGGGGCGATCCTGTTCTTCTTCCACCTGCGGGAAGACCACTCCGGTGGCCGGGACGACCCACGTCGCCGCGGCCAGCGCGGCCACGATCGACATGCGGCCCAACCACCGGCCCGGGGACGCCGGACGAGGTTTGCCAGTGGTTCGGGCACGTTCTGCCTGGCGGAGTTGCCGACGGGTCAGCGGGGTGTCGCTGGACACGCGCTGATCGGTCACACAGCCTCCGCAGGGATAATCGACAAATAGAAACGGTGCTCCAGTCCCGATGAGCACCGCGAGCCACTATAACGGTCCCGCAACACCGTAGGGACACGTTTCGGGAATGTCACGGAAATGCGCTGTGGGTGCGCACACACGTGTGGACGACCACCGCAAGGACGACCCGCTGTGAACGCAAGGACGACCCTCTGTGAAGCCGCGCGACGCTGTGCAGGCGCGCAGGTGCCCGCGCACACACTCACGGGCGGACTCCTGCGCACGGGCGGACTTGTGCGCACGCGCGGCCGAAACCTGTGATCACGTGACCCGCATCGCACCATGTCCGCCCCGTGCTGGACCCTGACCCATATGGTTTGTGCATGTCATCTTCGACGACGGAGACCGTGGCGCTGATCATTGAGGACGAAAGAGAGATCGCCGCGCAGGTCGCCCACAGGCTCGGGGCCGAGGGGTGGCAGGTCCATGTGGTCCACGACGGGCACGCCGGGGTCGAGCAGGCGCAGGAACTCAATCCCGACATCATCGTGTTGGACGTGATGCTCCCCGGGCTGGACGGCCTGGAGGTCTGCCGGCGGATCCAGGCCAACCAGCACGCCAGCGGCGCCCCCGCCACACCGATACTCATGCTCACCGCCCGCGACGACGAAACCGACATGATTATCGGCCTGGGCGTGGGCGCGGATGACTACATGACCAAACCGTTCTCCATGCGCGAACTGCTTGCCCGGCTCAAGGTGCTGCTCCGCCGCGTGGAACGAGCGCGGGCGACGTCGGTAGCAAACGTCTCCGAACCGCCGATCGAACTTGGGGACGTGCGCATCGACCGAGGCTCCAGACGCGTGAGCAGGGCGGGCCAACCGGCCCACCTCACACCCACCGAATTCGATCTGCTGGTGTGCCTGGCGCAGCAGCCCGGCACGGTACTGTCCCGCGAGCGGCTGCTCGCGGAGGTGTGGGACTGGGCGGATGCCTCGGGGACTCGAACCGTTGACTCCCACGTCAAGGCGTTGCGGCGAAAACTGGGGGCAGACCTGATCCGCACCGTTCACGGGGTGGGATACGCCTTCGAACCGAGCGCCAGTTGAGGCCATGAGTTCAAACCTGCGCCACGCCCGCTCCACCGAAGTGGGCTGGCGGCAACGGTTCACCACCGCCCTGGGGGAGTTGCGCCCGCTGGATCCGGTGCGGTCGATCAAGATGAAACTCATCGTGATCATCGCCGCCACCGTTGCGATGTTTACGCTCGTCACATGGGTGGGCATCCGGTTCGACTTCGGGGTGTTGCGCACCTTCCCGGTTGCCCTGGTGTGCTCGTTACTGATCACCCAGTTCCTCGCCCGCGGCATGACCCGCCCGCTGCGCGAGATGACCGCTGCGGCCAGATCGATGGCCCGCGGCGACTACACCACCCGGGTGCACACCCACAGCCAGGACGAGGTGGGGCAACTCGCCGAGGCCTTCAACTCCATGGCCCAGGAACTACACACGCTGGACACTCAGCGCCGGGAGATGGTCGCCAACGTCTCTCACGAATTGCGGACCCCGGTCGCCGCATTGCGGGCCCAACTGGAGAACATGGCCGACGGCGTGGTGCCCGCCGATGGTGCGACGCTGGCCGCGACCTTGACGCAGTTGGAGCGGCTGTCTCGGCTGATCTCCTACCTGCTGGACCTCTCCCGGCTGGAAGCCGGCGCCGCCGACCTGGACCTGACCGACGTCGTCGTGCAGGACTTGCTGCAGGAAGCCGCCGATCAGGCTCGGCACGCCGCGGAGTATCACGACCGCGCGCTGCGCTGGACGGTCGTGGCCACACCGCCGGACCTGCGCCTGCACGCCGATGCCGAACGGTTGCGACAAGTGCTCTCAAACTTGCTGGGCAACGCCTCCCGGCACTCTCCCGAGGGCGGCACGGTGAAGTTGCTGGCCCGCTACGAAGCCGCCAGCGACGAGGTGGTCATCGACGTGGTGGATGAAGGCGAGGGGATTCCGGAGGCGGACCGGGCCAAGGTTTTCGAACGCTTCGAGCAGGGCAACATCCCCGGCCAACATGGAGGGGCCCCCACGGGCGGCACCGGGCTGGGCCTGGCCATTGCCCGCTGGGCCGTGGGGCTGCACGCCGGAACGATCAACATCGCCGACTCCGCCGCCGACCGGGGCACCACCGTGCGGGTACGCTTGCCCGCCGCCGGTCCCCCGGTCCCTTCCCCGTGAACAACCTTCGCGGGTGCGCGCCCCTCTGGCGGTACAACCCCGCATGGCCGACTTTCCCGTGACCGCCTTCCACGACCGGCCATCCCGTGACCGCCTTACATGGCCGGCCCCGATACGACCTCACGAGACCGCCTCGCATGACCGAACCCCGGGCCGAGGCGCCGGGCCCATCCGGCACACCCGCCGTCTACCCCCGGAAACACCGCCGCTGACCTGATGTTGACCGGCTCTTGAAGACTTGCGTCGACAGCGGGATCACAAGCCCTGTTCGGTGTGATCCACGGCGCTTTGAGACGGCTTCTGCGACGTTTGTCACCTAGGCTTGAAGGTGCATCCAGACTTCACCCCATCATTGTGGAAGAGGGCGATTCCCGCGTGTCCGACCAGGCCCCAACAAGTTCCGCGCTGAGCGCAGACTCCTTCGGCGGCAACGAATGGCTCATCGAAGAGCAGTTCGCTAAGTATCAGAAAGACGAGTCACTGGTCGATCCGGAGTGGCGAGAGTTCTTCGCTCACTACCGCCCCGGTGGCCAAAGCGCCGACAACGGCGCCGGCGATGCACCCACGTCCGCGACCGCTGCCAAGCGTTCCGGCAACACCCAGCCGGCCGCCGCCGAGGCACCAGCCAAGAGCGCCCCAGCCAAGCGTGCTCCGTCCGGGAGTTCCGGCGACGGCGCCACGAACCGGTCCGAAGCGCCGGCCCCCGAACCCGCACCCGATCCGGCGCCGGAGGACTCCGAGTCCCACTCCCCGGACTCGGTGGACGCCCGGAAGACGAGGACTGGGGACCAGGAGCAGGTGCGCGCCGACTTGCCCCCGGATGCCCCGGAGGCCACCGCCGAGGCACCGACCGCGCCCTACACCAAGGCCCCGTCGGCCGGCGGACCTCGCACGACCGGCGGCGACGACGAGGTCTCGCGCCTACGCGGCGCCGCTGCGCGCGTGGTCACCAACATGGAGTCCAGCCTGGAGGTGCCCACCGCCACCAGTGCGCGGGACGTTCCGGCCAAACTGTTGGTGGACAACCGCATCGTGCTCAACAACCACCTCGCCCGTGGCCGCGGTGGCAAGGTGTCCTTCACTCACTTGATCGGCTTCGCCATCGTGGAAGCCCTGGCGGATATGCCGGAGATGAATGCCGGCTACCGCGAGGTGGATGGCAAGGCCGGGATCGTCCACCCCGCCCACGTCAATTTCGGGCTGGCGATCGACTTGGCCCGCCCGGACGGGACCCGCCAACTGCTCGTGCCCTCGATCAAGAAGGCCGAGCAGATGAACTTCGCGGAGTTCTGGCAAGCGTATGAGGATTTGGTACGCAAGGCCCGTGACGGGAAGTTGGGCGTGGAGGACTTCACCGGCACCACCATCACCCTCACCAACCCGGGCACCATCGGCACCCGGCACTCCGTGCCGCGGCTGATGCAGGGCCAGGGCACGATCATCGGTGTGGGCACGATGGACTACCCGGCGGAGTTCCAGGGCGCCTCCCCCGAGACCCTGGCCAGGATGGGCGTGTCCAAGACGATGACGCTCACATCCACCTACGACCACCGCATCATCCAGGGCGCCCAGTCCGGTGAGTTCCTGCGCATCGTGCACCAGAAGTTGCTCGGCCAGGACGGCTTCTACGACCGAATCTTCGCCGCGTTGCGCGTGCCCTACGAGCCGGTGCGGTGGACCACCGACATCTCCGGCACCGAAGAGGACGAGCTCACCAAGCCGGCCCGGGTGGCCGCACTGATCCACGCCTTCCGCTCCCGCGGGCACCTGATCGCCGACGTCGATCCGCTGGGGTACCGCCAGCGCAAGCACCCCGACCTGGACGTGCAGAACCACGGGCTCACCTTGTGGGACCTGGACAGGTCCTTCCCCACCGGAGGCTTGGGCGGCCAGCCCCGGATGCCGTTGCGGGACATCCTCGGGCTGCTGCGCAACTCCTACTGCCGCACGATCGGCGTGGAGTACATGCACCTGCACGACGGCGCCCAGCGTCGCTGGATGCAGGAGCGGCTGGAGTCGGGGTGGACCAAGCCGGTGGGCGCAGAACAGCGCCAGATCCTGCGCACCCTCAACGCCGCCGAAGCGTTCGAGACGTTCCTGCAGACTAAGTACGTGGGCCAGAAGCGCTTCAGCCTCGAAGGCGGCGAGGCGCTGATCCCCATGCTGGACCGGATGTTGCAGCGCGCCGCACAGGACGGCCTGGACGAGGTGGCCATCGGCATGGCCCACCGCGGCCGGCTGAACGTGTTGGCCAACATCGCGGGCAAGTCCTACGGGCAGATCTTCGCCGAGTTCGAGGGCAACGAGGATCCACGCACCGTGCAGGGCAGCGGGGACGTGAAGTACCACCTGGGCACCGAAGGCACCTACACCTCCCCCGACGGCGAGACCACCAAGGTGTACCTGGCCGCCAACCCCTCCCACCTGGAGGCGGTCAACGGTGTGCTGGAAGGTGTGGTGCGCGCCAAGCAGGACCGCATCGACCTGGGTTCCTCGGGCTTCTCGGTGCTGCCGGTGTTGATCCACGGTGATGCCGCCTTCGCCGGCCAAGGTGTGGTGACCGAAACGCTGCAACTCTCCCAACTGCGCGGCTACCGCACCGGGGGCACCGTGCACATCATCGTGAACAACCAGGTGGGCTTCACCACCGGCGCCTCCTCCTCCCGGTCCACGCTGTACGCCACCGACGTGGCGAAGGGGCTGCAGATCCCGATCTTCCACGTCAACGGTGATGACCCGGAGGCGGTCGCGCACGTGGCCGCCCTGGCGTTCGACTACCGCCAGGAGTTCAACAAGGACGTCATCATCGACATGGTCTGCTACCGCCGTCGCGGGCACAACGAGGGCGACGACCCCTCGATGACCCAGCCGGTGATGTACGACCTGATCGAGAACAAGAAGTCGGTCCGCACCCTGTTCAGCGAGGCCCTCGTCGGCCGCGGAGACCTGACACAGGAAGAAGCCGATGAGTTCCTCGGCGAATACCGCAAGGAACTGGAGCGGGTCTTCACCGAATCCCGACGCAGTGAACGTTCCGATAACCGGGAGCAGGTCGCCGGGCTGGAACGGCCGGAGTCCCAGCACGAGGACGCCGGCGTCATGGTCGGTTGGGAGACCGCCGCACCGGCGAGCATGCTCGCCCGCGTCGGCGAGGCCCACACCCGGCCGCCGGAGGGTTTCACCGTCCACCCCAAACTCGAGAAACTCCTCGAGCGCCGCTCGAAGATGGCGGTGGAGGGCAACGTGGATTGGGCCTTCGGGGAACTGATGGCCTTCGGCACCCTGCTGCTGGAGGGCACGCCGGTCCGGCTGGCCGGTCAGGACTCCCGCCGCGGTACGTTCGTGCAGCGCCACGCAGTACTGCACGACTACCACACCGGCGCGGAGTGGACGCCGCTGATGTACCTGGCGGCCGACCAGGCCAAGTTCTGGGTGTACGACTCCTCCCTGAGCGAGTACGCGGCGCTGGCGTTCGAGTACGGCTACTCGGTGGAGCGCCCGGATGCGCTGGTGCTGTGGGAAGCCCAGTTCGGCGACTTCGTCAACGGCGCCCAGACGGTGATCGATGAGTTCATCTCCTCCGCGGAGCAAAAGTGGGGGCAGAACTCGTCCGTGGTGCTGCTGTTGCCGCACGGTTATGAGGGCCAGGGCCCGGACCACTCCTCGGCCCGCCCGGAGCGGTTCCTGCAACTGAGCGCCGAGGACAACATGATCGTCGCCCAGCCCTCGACGCCGGCGAACCACTTCCACCTCCTACGCAGACAGGCCTACCAGCGCCCGCGTAAGCCGTTGGTGGTATTCACGCCGAAGCAACTGCTGCGGTTGCGCGCTGCGACCTCCGAGGTGGAGGACTTCACCTCCGGCACGTTCCAGCCGGTGATCGGTGATAAGCACATCGATCCCGCGAACGTGGACCGGGTGATGCTGTGCAGCGGGCGGGTCTATTACGACCTGCTGGCCCGCCGGGTCAAGAATGGTGACGACCGCACCGCGTTGGTGCGGATCGAACAGTTCTACCCGCTGCCGGCCGAGGAGATCGCCGCGGAACTGGATCGCTACGGTGACGCCGAGTTGATCTGGGTGCAGGACGAACCGCGCAACCAGGGCGCTTGGGACTACCTGTACGTGAACCTGCCCGAGGCGGTTCCGGCGGTGGCCCAGCGCGGTATCCGCGGTGTTACCCGGCCGGAGTCGGCTGCACCGTCCACCGGTTCGGGCAAGGTGCACGCTTACGAGCAGGAGACGCTGCTGGAAGAAGCTTTCGCCCGGTGAGCACCCGGATCTGCGTGGTCGGGGACGAACTAGTCGCCGGCGTCGGAGATGCGCGTGGCATGGGATGGGTTGGCCGCGTGGCTGCCCGTACCCGGGCGGAGGAGCCGCCGGCGTTCTTCACCCTTGCCGTGCCGCAGGAGACCACCACTGCGCTGTCCGGGCGGTGGGAAAGCGAATGCAACCGCAGGTTCGGCAAGGACGGCGGCCACCTGGTTATCGCACCAGGGGCCGCCGACCTGGAGGCCGGAATATCGCTGGCACGCAGCCGGCTGAACCTCGCCAACATCCTCGACGACGCCGCTTCGCGGGCGATCCCCACCTTCGTGCTGGGGCCCCCGCCCCGCCCGGGCATGGAGGAATCGGCGTTGGCCGCGTTGTCGGAGGCGTTCGCCGACGTGTGCGGCCGCCGACGGGTGCCCTACGTGGAAACGTTCGCTCCGCTGCACACCCACGAACAATGGCAGGCGGACGTGGCCGCCGGTGACGGCAGCCATCCCGGACAAGCCGGCTATGGCCTGCTGGCTTGGCTCGTGCTGCATAACGGATGGCATTCCTGGTTGGGGCTGCCCGAGCAGAACTAAGCGATCCTGCTGATGACAGCCTGTGCGGAACCCGGGGCACGCCGACCCGTATCGGTCCCCGACCATGCCTTCCAGAGGTGATGCATCGCCGCAGGAAGGCGCTTGATTCTCCTCGGAACCAGCGCGCGGGAATGTGCGATCATAGGACACGGTTCGATTTCTCCGACCCGGAAGGTGTGCCCTATGAGCAAGCGCGGACGTAAGCGCAAAGCCCGCCGCAAGAGCCCCGCGAACCGCGGTAAGCGGCCAAACAGTTGATACCACCTCACTGATAGCGGGCAACGCTCGCTTCAGCCGACGCCGAGCCGGATTCGATCCGGCTCGGCGTTCGTGTTTCAGCGGCCGTCAGTCGCGGCAGGTCACCACGACCGTCGGTCGCGGCCACGGTGAAGGATCGTGGCACCCGCTGCGCGCGGATCTGCATCGACCGGCGCGCGCCGATACTCGGTGCTCGACGGAAGCGGCTACTGCGAACGACGCAGCGTTGTCAGTTGGGAGATGACCCGCAGCCGCAGCGACTCCGGCGCCACCTCGGCACACGAACGCCGTAACACCACCCGCAGGGACTTCTCTGAGGCCAGCGCCTCCAGGCACTGTTCACAACCTTCGATGTGGGCCCGTAGCCGCGCGAGATCCCCTTCCGGCATCTCCGCGTCCAGATACTCGCACAAGTACTCCAGCGCTTCCGTGCAGTCGCAAAGTTCCGCTGCGCGACGCAACTCCTCGTTCATGCCTTCTCCACCTTGATTCCCAACGAACGGGCGTGGTCGGCCAACAGGTTGCGCAACTGGGCCCGACCACGGTGCAGGCGGGACATCACCGTCCCGATCGGAGTCTCCATGATCTCGGCAATTTCCTTGTAGGCGAACCCTTCGACGTCGGCCAGGTACACCGCCAGCCGTCGCTCCTCGGGCAGTGAAGCCAAGGCGTCCTTGATGACGTCATCACCGAGGGCATCGATGGCTTCTGCCTCGGCTGAACGCAGCCCGGTGGAGGTATGGGACGCGGCTCGATGGATCTGCCAGTCCTCTACCGTGTCCGCGTCGGATTGTTGTGGCTCACGCTGCTTCTTGCGGTAGGAGTTGATGTAGGTATTCGTCAGGATCCGGTACAGCCAGGCTTTCAGGTTCGTTCCCGGCCGGTATTGGGCGAAGGCGGCGTAGGCCTTTGAGAACGTCTCCTGAACCAGGTCCTGGGCATCGTCGGGGTTCCGCGTCATCCGCAGCGCCGCACCGTACAACTGGTCCAGGAACGGCAGCGCGTCCCGCTCGAACCGCGCGTCGCGCTCCTCCGGCGTCTCCTCCTCCGGCGCACGAACCTGACCGCGCTCGTCCTCCTCGGCCTGCGCGTCCCGCCCTTGCGACTGGACCGGGTGCCGCTGCTCGCCTTTACCGTGATTGTCCATTGCCCGCAAGCCTAGCCCCATCGCGGGCGTCCGCAGCCCGGCGAGGGAGTCGTCCGGCACCGTGGCCAGACCCGAGGCTGCGGACGGTACCGGGGCACCTCCCCGACCGAGCGTGAGCGAGGGTCCGGGTGGGTAGATTCTGGGCTTTTCACTCATCACCTGCACATCAATGACAACGATGCGGGGGGCGGAAGCATTCCCGCCCGGTAGGACGCCCAGGCCCCAAGCCAGGACGCGCGGACCCCCAAGCGCTCCAGGTGATCGGAGCGCAGAAGGGGCGGCGGGTTCGCGGAAGGATCGTCGCGCGTTGACGGACGCTGTCTTCGGGCCTGGTTCACGCCTTGTGAACACGCGCAAGTTGCCGCCACGGGCTCGCATCAGCGGGCATTGTGCGGTAGCAATGGGGTATGAGTTTGCTGCGCACCCTAGCCCGGCCCCTGCTCGCTGCTGTGTTCATCGTGGACGGTTGGGATGCGATGCGCCATCCCGAGCGGCACGCCAAGAACCTCGAACCGATCGCCAAGCCGCTCACATCGGTCGCCGAGAACGTTCCAGGTATGCCGAAGGACACCGTGAGCCTTGCTCGCGCCGGCGGTGCGATATGCGTGGTGGCAGGCGGGATGCTGGCCACGGGACGCATGCCTCGCCTGGCCGCGGCCGCGCTGGCGGTGGCTGCCGTGCCGGTTGCGCTCGCCAACCGTCCGCAAGGCCAGTCCGCGGAAGAACGGCGGGAGGACCTGAGTACGTTCCTGCGCAAGGTCGGGCTGGTAGGCGGGTTGATCTTCGCCGCCGGGGATCGCCGGGGCGAACCCTCGCTGCGTTGGAAGCGGCAGAACGCCAAGACTCATCGCGCCGAACTCTCGGAGTTGAAGTCGGACCTGAAGTCCGAGGTCAAAGCCGCCAAGGCTGCGTGACTAAACCTCGATGAACGCTGCTGACCTGTGGCCGGCCCCGCTGGCCACCGAGCCGCTGGACGCCACAGTGGTGGTGCCCGGCTCGAAATCCCTCACGAACCGCTACCTACCACTGGCTGCACTGGCCGACGGCACCACCCGCATCACCGGAGCGCTGCGCTCCAGGGACGCCGACTTGATGATCGCTGCGCTCCAGGCGCTTGGTGCCACGGTCGTCACCTCGGCCGATCCCACCACCTTGACTATCGAACCCGGACCGTTGCGGGGCGATGTCACCATCGATTGCGGTCTCGCCGGCACCGTGATGCGCTTCATCCCCCCGATCGCGGCACTGGCCGATGGGCCGGTGCATTTGGACGGCGACATCGGTGCGCGTAGCCGCCCGATGGGCCCCGTGCTGACCGCCCTGCGCGACCTGGGCGTGCAGGTGACTGCCGCTGACCCTGAACACCTGCCGGCGACCGTCCACGGTTCCGGTCAGGTGCACGGCGGCGAACTCCAGGTGGACGCCGGCGCCTCCTCGCAGTTCATCTCCGCATTGCTTCTCGCCGCGCCTCGCTTCACCACTGGCTTGACCCTGCGGCATGTGGGCGAGGTATTGCCCAGCAAACCGCATATCGACATGACCGTGGACGTGTTGCGCGACCGCGGCGTGCAGGTGAACGACTCCGAGCCCAACCTCTGGCGGGTGGAGCCGGGACCGATCAAGGCGGGCACCGTGGTCGTCGAACCGGACCTATCCAACGCAGCACCGTTCCTGGCCGCGGCACTGGTCGCCGGCGGCACGGTGCGAGTGCCGAACTGGCCGACACACACCACTCAGCCCGGGGCTCTCCTGCCGCAGTTCCTCACCGCCTTCGGCGGCGCGGTCGGCCAGGAAGGTGACGTGCTGCATGCCCGAGGCACCGGCGACCTCACCCCGGTGGACATGGACCTGAGTGCAGCGGGAGAACTCGCCCCCACCATGGCTGCGCTGGCCGCACTTGCCCCGGGCCGGTCACATCTGCGCGGTATCGCCCACCTGCGGGGGCACGAGACCGACCGGCTGGCCGCGTTGACCACCGAGATTCAACGCCTCGGCGGCGGGGCGCAGGAGACCGAGGACGGGTTGATCATCGACGGCGGCGGTCTTCGCCCCGCGGTGCTGCAGACCTACCACGACCACCGCATGGCCACGTTTGCCGCCATCATCGGGTTGGTGGTCGAGGGGGTGCAGGTGGTGGACGTGGGCACCACGGCCAAGACCCTGCCCGGGTTCGCGACGATGTGGCAGAGGATGCTGCGCGAGGGCACATGAGGGCCGCGCACCGATACACCGAAGAGGATGTACGGGTGCGGCCCAGCCGGCGCGGCAGTCGCCCCCGCAGTAAGCGACGCCCCGAGCACGCCGACGCGATACCGGCGCTCGTGACGGGGATGGATCGCGGACGGGCCCGGTTACTCACCGACCAGGGCGTTGCCCTGGTGGCGATGATGGCCCGCGAACTCGGCCGAGGTGCGGTCGTGGTCGGCGACCGCGTCGATGTGGTCGGAGACACCTCCGGAACCCCAGGCACGCTGGCCCGGGTGGTCCGGGTGCACGAGCGGCGCACCGTACTGCGGCGCTCCGCGGAAGAGGTCGAGGGCACGGAGCGGATCATCGTGGCCAACGCCGACCAAATGGTGATCGTCACCGCTCTGGCCGACCCCGAGCCGCGGCCCCGGATGGTGGACCGGTGCCTGGTGGCCGCGTTCGATGCCGGAATGGACGCTTTGCTGTGCCTAACCAAAGCCGACCTGGCCAACCCCGACCGTTTCCTGGCCGCCTACTCCTCACTCGGGGTGCCGGCGGTCGTTACCGCTGCGGCCGAGCCACAGCAGTTCGGGGAGCAAACGCCGTCGAGCATTCACGGCCTGGCGGACCTGCGCGCGGCTCTGACCGACCGAGTGTCGGTACTCGTGGGCCACTCCGGGGTGGGTAAGTCCACGCTGGTCAATGCCTTGGTGCCCGACGCCGACCGTGCAGTGGGCGAGGTGAACATCACCACCGGCCGCGGACGGCACACCTCCACCTCCGCCGTTGCCCTGCCGTTACCCGAGGGTGGCTGGATCATCGACACCCCGGGGGTGCGGTCCTTCGGCCTGGCACACGTGCAGCCGGAGACGCTGGTCCATGCCTTCGAGGACCTGAGTTCGGCGGCACGCGACTGCCCCCGCGGCTGCACCCACACCGAGGATGCCCCCGACTGTGCCCTGGATGAGTGGGTCGCCTCCGGCGCCGCCGGCCCCTCAGGGCGGGCGCGATTGCAGTCGTTCCGCCGGCTATTGGCGAGCCGTGCACCGGAGCACGACTGAGCCGTCTACTTCCGCGAAGCGGACTACGTCTCGTGGAGCGGACTATTTCCCGCGACCGTGCGACAGTGCGCCGAGCACGTCGGCGTTGGTCTGGGAGATCACCGACAGCGGGATCCCCTTGGGGCACACCGCCTCACACTCGCCGATCTGGGTGCATCCGCCGAAGCCCTCGTGATCGTGTTGGGCGGTCATCGACAGCGCGCGGCTATGCCGTTCCGGCTGGCCTTGGGGCAGTTTGCCCAGGTGAGCAATCTTGGCGCCGAGGAACAACGAGGCCGAACCGTTCGGACAGGCCGCCACACACGCGCCGCAACTGATGCACGCAGCGGCGTCGAACGCGTCCTGGGCATCATCCCGCGGTACCGGGATGGCGTGCGCGTCCGGGGCCGACCCGGTGTTCACCGAGATATACCCGCCGGCCTGGATGATCCGGTCGAAGGAGGAACGGTCGACCACCAGGTCTCGAATCACCGTGAACGGCTCGGCCCGGAACGGTTCCACGTCGATGACGTCACCGTCGTTGAAGCTGCGCATGTGCAACTGGCAGGTGGTGACCATCTGCTTGGGACCGTGGGCCAGCCCGTTAATGACGAGGCCGCACGCCCCGCAGATGCCTTCCCGACAGTCGGAGTCGAACGCGATCGGGTCCTCACCTTCCATGGTGAGTTGCTCGTTGAGCATGTCGAGCACCTCCAGGAAGGACATGTCCGGCGAAATGCCCTCCACGTGGTAGGTGACCATGCGTCCTTTGTCTGCGGCATTGCGCTGCCGCCAGACTCGAAGAGTGACGTTCACTTGTAACTCCGCTGCTTCATCTCGACGTACTCGTATTGCAACTCTTCCTTGTGCAGGACCGGTTTAGCGTCCTGTTCGGTGTACTCCCACGCAGCGACGTACGCGAAGTTCTCATCGTCCCGCAGCGCCTCGCCATCCTCGGTTTGGTATTCGGCGCGGAAGTGGCCACCGCAGGACTCCTCCCGGTGCAGCGCGTCGATGCACATCAACTCACCCAACTCGAGGAAATCGGCCACGCGGCCGGCCCGCTCCAGGGACTGGTTGAACTCGTTATTGGTGCCGGGCACCTTGACGTTTCGCCAGAACTCCTCGCGCAGCGCACGGATCTGTCCGATCGCCTTGGTGAGCCCCTCGGCGGTACGTTCCATCCCGCAGTACTCCCACATGATCTCCCCCAGTTCGCGGTGGAAGGAGTCCACGGTGCGTTCGCCGTTGATGCTGAGCAGGGTGTCGATCTGGTCGACCACTGCCTCCTTGGTGGCGCGTGCCTCGGGATGGTCGGCGTCCACCGGGTCCAGGGAATTTTCGGCCAGGTAGTTCGCCAAGGTCGGTGGCAGCACGAAGTAACCGTCTGCCAGGCCCTGCATCAAGGCGCTGGCGCCGAGGCGGTTGGCGCCGTGGTCGGAGAAGTTTGCCTCGCCGGTCACGAACAGGCCCGGGATGGTGGACTGCAGGTCGTAGTCCACCCACAACCCGCCCATCGTGTAGTGCACCGCCGGGTAGATGCGCATGGGCATCTCGTAGGGGTTCTCGCCGGTGATCTGCTCGTACATGTCGAACAGGTTGCCGTACTTGGCCTCCACCGCGTCCCGGCCGAGCCGGGCGATCGCGTCGGCGAAGTCCAGGTAGACCCCGCGCGCCACCCCGTCGACCTTCGGTCCCACGCCGCGGCCCTCGTCGCACACCGCCTTGGCTGCCCGAGAGGCTACGTCGCGGGGCACCAGGTTGCCGAAGGCGGGGTAACGCCGCTCCAGGTAGTAATCCCGTTCGTCCTCGGGGATGTCCTGGGGGCGGCGTTCGTCCCCGGGCTCCTTCGGCACCCAAATCCGGCCGTCGTTGCGCAGCGACTCACTCATCAGGGTGAGTTTGGATTGGTTGGCCCCGGAGACCGGGATGCAGGTGGGGTGGATCTGGGTGTAGCAGGGGTTGCCGAAATAGGCGCCCTTGCGGTGAGCCTTCCACGTGGCGGTGACGTTGGAGCCCATCGCGTTGGTGGACAGAAAGAACACGTTGCCGTATCCCCCGCTGGCGAGCACCACCGCGTCGGCCATGTGGGTCTGGATCTCCCCGGTGATCAGGTCCCGGGCGACGATGCCCCGGGCGCGGCCATCGATGACGATCAGGTCGAGCATCTCGTGCCGGGAGAACATCTCCACCGTGCCGGCGTCGATCTGCCGCTCCATCGCCTGGTAGGCGCCGAGTAGCAGTTGCTGACCGGTCTGGCCCCGGGCGTAGAAGGTGCGGGAGACCTGCACCCCGCCGAAGGACCGGTTGTCCAGCAGGCCGCCGTACTCACGGGCGAACGGCACACCCTGGGCCACGCACTGATCGATGATCTCCACGCTCACCTGGGAGAGCCGGTAGACGTTGGACTCCCGGGCGCGGTAGTCCCCGCCCTTGACCGTGTCGAAGAACAACCGCTCGATGGAGTCACCGTCGTTGCGGTAGTTCTTGGCGGCGTTGATTCCGCCCTGCGCGGCGATGGAGTGCGCCCGGCGGGGGCTGTCCTGATAGCAGAACGTCTTCACGTGGTAGCCGGCCTCGCCCAGGGTGGCGGCTGCGGAGGCACCGGCCAGCCCGGTGCCCACCATGATCACGGACATCTTGCGCCGGTTGGCTGGGTTGACCAGTTGTGCCTCGAACTTGCGAGTGTCCCAACGCTCGTTGATCGGTCCCGGTGGAGCCTTATCGTCGGCGATCGGGGCGCCGAGGGTGTAGTACTCCGACTTGGTGGACTCGGTGATGCTCACTGCACGACTCCGAAGAGGATGGCGAATGGTGGGATGAAGAAGCCGAGGATGATCACGGCGGTTACCACGGTGGCCATGATGTTGAGATTGCGCCGCACGCGCTGCGAGCGGTTCCACCCCAGGCTGGCGAAGGCCGCCCAAAGCCCGTGCCGCAAGTGGAACGCGAGCGCGATCAGGGCGATGCTGTAGGACAGCACCACCGGCCAGAGTTGGAACCCGTTGATCATCCGTTCGTACGGACTGGCCGAGGCGCCGCCGGGAGCGATGGTGTTCGTGGTCAGGTGCAGGATGTGGTAGATCACGAACAGCCCGATGACAACCCCGCCCCAACGCAGGGTGAAGGAGGCATAGGAACGCTGATGTCCCCGCCGGGCCTTGGTGCTCACGTACCGCGCAGCACCTCGACCGCTGGTCACGGCCCGAGCCCGGTGCCACAACGTGACGGCAGCGTAGATGTGCAGCAGGATCGAGGCGAGCAGGACGAGCCGCATCAGCCACAGCGCACCGGAGTAGGGCAGCAGCGGCTCGCCTAGGTCACGCAGGTAGGCAGAGTAGTCGTCGAAAGCCTGTTGACCGGAGAAGATCTTCAGGTTCCCGTACATGTGCGCGATCAGGAACAGCACCAGGATGACGCCGGTGACCGCCATAACGGATTTGAGCACGATGCTCGAGCGCCACCTGGGAATCGGTGGCCTGGTGTTCGTCGTTGGAATAGCCACGTCTCCACCGTACTCTCTTCGAGGGAGTGCCCCGTCACATTTCCATCACTTCAGAGGCCATCCGATGTGGCGCGAATCACTAGTAGGGGGTACTCTACGCACCGGCCAGGAGGCCAGCACCCGGTCTTAGAAGATCGACTCGGCTCCGGCAGCCAGATCACCACGCCCAATACCTTCAGTCGGTGCGGCTTGGATAGTTCGACGCTACGGACTCGAGTGGCGCGAGCCGAATATGACGCCCGGGCCGTTCGGTGTGCGGCAGATCCGTGTGCGGCCGATCGGTGTGCGTCTGCGGCGGCTCACGGGCGCCGCCGGGATAGGTTGATCGGGTGAGCACCGATACTGACCCGCAACGTCCCCGGTACGACGACGACCTGCGCCTGGCGCACGTGATCGCCGACCAAGTCGATGCCCAGACCATGGCCCGGTTCAAGGCCTTGGACCTGCACGTGGAAACCAAACCCGACACCACGCCGGTCAGCGACGCCGACCGCAGCGCAGAGGAGATCGTGCGAGCCCAGTTGGGCCGCGCTCGGCCACGGGATGCCGTGCTGGGCGAGGAGTTCGGTTCCACCGGTCACGGCAGCCGGCAGTGGGTGATCGACCCGATCGATGGCACCAAGAACTTCATCCGCGGCGTGCCGGTGTGGGCCACCCTCATCGCGCTCATCGACGACGGCGAACCGGTCCTCGGGCTGGTGTCCGCTCCGGCTCTGCAGCGCCGGTGGTGGGCGGCAAACGGTTCAGGCGCGTGGACCGGTCGATCGATCTCGGCGGCACACCGGATCTCCGTCTCCGGGGTGCAGCAACTCCAGGACGCCTCGCTGTCCTATTCCAGCCTCAGTGGGTGGGAGGAGATCGACCTCTTCGACCCGTTCCTCGACATGACCAGAGCGGTGTGGCGCACTCGCGCCTACGGGGACTTCTGGTCCTACATGATGGTCGCCGAAGGGGCAGTGGACATCGCCTGCGAACCGGAGTTGGCGCTCTACGACATGGCTGCGTTGGTGCCGATCGTCACTGAGGCCGGAGGCCGGTTCACCTCCCTGGCCGGTGCCGACGGGCCCTACGGCGGGAACGCAGTGGCCACGAACTCCCACCTGCACGATGCGGTGATGGGTTACCTCGCCCTGCCCGCGCAGTAGGCCGCCCGTCCCGGCAGTAACCTCACCCTGCCCGCGCAGTAACGCAGTAACGCAGTAACGCAGTAACCCCGCCCTGTCAGCGAAGTAGCCCCGCCCTGGCAGCAAAGTAACCCCGCCCTGCCAGCGCAATACCCGTCCTGCTCAGCCTCGCCTCACCAACGGTTGGTGAGCAGGTCTCGTTCGGTCACATCGAACCAGAGCAGGTCCAACTCCTCGACGCCTGCCCGGGCTTCAGCGTCTCCGTCGGCGGCGCGGCGCACCAGACCATGTGCCGCCGCATCGTCCGGGTCGTCAACGTGGAAGGAGACCACCCTCGCCCAAGGCACCGCCGGAGCGTGCACGGCCGATGGCCCTCCCGCCCGATCATGTCCCACCCCGTCGATGTCCGCGGCGACCACCACCCGTACCGGCGGCTCTGCGGGCCGCTCCCTCAATAGGTCGACACACGCATCGGCCGCGGTGAGCATCGCCTGGAACTCGCCGGCCTCATCGTCAGCGCCGCCCAGCACTTCCCGCAGGGCGCCGGTCAGGGCGTGGGCCCCGCGCGGGCTCAGGCCCTCCGCGCTGCGCAGGTCGCCGATGGTGGCCGGAAGGTAGATCCGCATAGGCCCAGTGTGGCCTACCGGCCCCGGCGCAGCCGCGCCAGCGCGCCGACGGGTGCGGCGGCGGTGCCGGTCAGATCGTGTGCCAGTCGCTGCACCGCCACTCGCGCTGGGGATTTGGGGGCAACCTCGGCCCAGGCGGTTCCGCGCAGCAATGCGCGGTCGGCGGTGGGGCGATCGTCCGGAACCAGCACCGGATCATTGTTGCCGGCGAACCGTGCCAGGGCCTCCCGTACCGATTCCTGCGGACGCGGTCCGGCCGCCGAGGTTCGCACCCGGTTGACCACCACGGTACCCCCGGCTGCTGTGTCGTCGTCGAGCAGCACGTGAACCAGGCGTTCGATGCCCAGCGGCTCGGCCGCGCCCACCACGACTATCCGGTCGGCTACCTCCTGTGCCGCGGTGAGTACCCCGTTGCGGCCCGCGCCGACCATCGGTTCGTACTCGCCGTCGTCATCGGGAACCCGCACCGGTGCGTCCACCACCACCCAGCGGCCCAACAACCGGGCCACTTCGAGCACGGTACGCATGCTCGTCGCTGAGATCTCCCGCCAACGGGAGGATCGGGGCAACCCGGTGAGCAAGCGTAGCCGGCCGTCCACTTGCGGGGTGATGCGTCCCAAGTTGGCGCTGTCCAAGGTGCCCTGGTCCGCGGCCCGCACCGCTGCCGCGAGACCCGCCGAGTCGGTGAGCACGCCGAGCATCTGCGCCAGGGAGGAGGACCAGATGTCGGCGTCGATCAGCACGACCTCATGTCCGGCCAGGGCGATCTCGTGGGCGAGGTTCAGCGCGATCGTGGATCTACCGGGGGCGCCGCTGGGGCCGCAGACGGTCACCACCTGCCCCGCTGGGCCGGCATCGTGAGCAGATACCCCGTCGTCGGCGGGCCCATCGGCGGGCGTGCCGTTCCCGGGCGGCGCGGGCAGCGGGGCGGCGTCCGTGGCCAGTTCGCGGATCGCCTCGAGCAGGTCCGCGTCGGGGTCAGCCGGGCGGGCGCCGATTTCCGTGATGCGCACGTGCTCGGTCGGGGCGGCCACGACCAGCGTGCGCACCCCGGCCCTGCCCAGCCGGTCCACCATCACCCGGTCCAGGCCGGATTCGGTGTCGGTGACGGCGATGGTGCCCACCTGTGCGATCGCCGCGGCGAGCAGTTCCTGTAGGTCCGCGCATCGTCGCGTGACGGTCAGGTCGGACGCGCCGGCGATTTCGCGCACCAAGCGTTCCTCGGCGCCCCCGGTGAGCGCTACCAGCACTGCCAAACTCATCGCTCACCCACCGGCGCCGCGAACCAGGTAGACCTCCGCCCCGGAGGACAGGGCAGACAGCACCGGTGCCAAGTCGTCAGCGCGAACCAGGATCTCCACATGCATCTGGTCGGTGCCGGCGAACAGCGAAGTATCCTCCCGGACCTCGGCGACGTGGGCGTGGGGCAACAGCAGTTCCGGCTCGAGGCGGTCCTGACCGGTGCTCTCCGGATCGGGGCGGGCGACCCACACATCGACCTGATCACCACGCCGCACCGAGGATGCGGTGGCGGCCGAGGCCGGGATCGTCACCGGCCGCAACTCCACCTGCGCACCGGAACCGATCGCGGCAGCCGGTATCAGTTCACCGCCGCCCACCGTGCGCAGCACGATCGCATCCTCGGCCACCTCTTGTTCGGCAGTGAGATAGGTATCGTGCACCTCCTGCAGGTGCACCGGGATCACGTCCAGGTCGGCGGCGGAGACCTGCTGGCCCGGTACGAGCACGTCGCGGGCAGCGTAGACCTCCACGGTCTGGTCGGCGCGCGTGAACAGCCACGAGCCCAACGCCACCGAGGCGGCTACGAGCACGATTCCCACCCCGAGCCGGGGGTCACGCCAACTGGGTCGGCGTATGCGCAACACTCCAGGTGTCTCGGCCATCGTGCCCCTTCCTCATTGTGTGGCGGCCCTGCTGGGCGACGACGTAGCCCCCTATCGTGCCAAGAACTCCGGCTTCGTGTGTCCGGTTATGCACAGGCGGGCCGTTGTCCACAACTTCGGCTCGCAGCAGGTGCCACAATATGGTCATGCAGCAGCGCTTCCTGTCCCTGGCCGATGTGGCCGAGATCTTGGCGATCTCGATGTCACAGGTGCGGGCGCTGGTGCGCAGCGGGGAACTGAAGGGCATCCAGATCGGTGGGAAGGGCACCTGGCGGGTGGAGGATACCCAATTGCAGGACTACATCGACCGGATGTACGCCCAGACCGAGGAGCGCCTGCAACGCAGCGACCACATGGACTAAGTTCCGGACTCCACACTGACCAGCCCGCCCCACGCCAGAGTCACCACACCGCCCTCGGTGGCCAGGTCCAGATGGTCGGCGCCGACCCGGACCAGCCGCCCGCGATAGGTTCCGGCGAGCGTCGCGACCAGCACGTCCAGGTGCTCATGGGCCATCGCGCGCAACACATGCCCCAGGCGCAGCGAACGTTCCACCCGAGTGGGCGGCGGTGCGCTGGGGCCGAGCGGACGAGCGAGCACCACTGCAGCGGCGGGAACGAGGACGCGTCTCGACCCGCGCGCCAGGACGAACCATTCCTGCGCGGCATCGACGACCGTCCCATCGCGATCACTGCCGTCACGTAACCGCACGTGGAGGGTCTGCCCGCGCCGAGCCCGCCACCGGTCGGCCATCGTGGTGCGGGCGATTTCGGCCTCGGCAAGTTCCACCACTTCCAGGTGCGCCTCCACGTCGGCCGCCGCCTGCAATTGCGCCTGCAGATCAGTGAACAAGTCGTCCCAGCGCATTTAGTCACCGTACGGGATCGCTCGCACACAGGGCGCACGGTCCCGGTAGACAATCCTCTGCAACCCGTGTACACATAACAGCACTAATAAGCATGAACTGACACGAACCGGCATCTACCAATGAGGTCGGTGAGGGGACGGGACCAATGAAGAGGACGACGACGTCCGGCGCTACCTCCGCCACGGTCACCGGCGCGCGGCTACTTGGGGCTGCGTGCGCCACGGCCGCCGGCGTCGCAGCGCTGTGGGGCGCAGCGAACTATCTCATGGTGTTACTGAACTCCCCGCTGCGGATCGATACGTTGACCACCGCCGCAGTCGTGGCTCTCGGTACCGCGCTGGCTACCTGGTACACGCTCAGCACAGCCTTGGCCGCCCTCTGCCTGCTGGCTCGGCTTAGCGGGTTGGTGTGGGCCGGCGGGGAAGCGTGGCTGCACCATCAAGGTGCTCCGTTGGTGCGACGCTTCGTCAGCGGCGTCGGCGGGGCTGCGCTGGTGGCGGGGGTCTTGACGATGCCGGCGTACGCTGACGCGGCGGAGCAAGCCGAACCACCTCCGGTGACCTGGACACCTACCGACAACACGTCGACCGGCGACGGCGCCGACGACGACGGCGATACCCCCGGCTCCGGGCCGGGCAATGGACCGGATGTGCGCGCGCACGAATACCGGCCGGACGGGCCACTCACGGAACATGAACCAGGCCCAACCGCGACCGATCACGACCAAGAAGCATCCGCCCCGGAAGCCGATCCGGCCCCATCGACCGCGGAAAGCGAAGCGACCACTCCGACTACGGACGGTGAGACCGCCCCGCCCGCCACAGAAGACGATCAGAGGCCACCCGGCACGGAGGACGACCCGAGCCCGCCCGCCGGAGAACACGAAGCAACTCCATCCGCGGAGCATGAGACGAATCGGCCCGCCGCCCACACCGCTACCACCCCGCCCAGCACGGGCCTCGGCGTGGCTGAGCAGCCCTCAACCGCCGGCTCCGAGATTCACGTGGTGCAGCCGGGAGACACGTTGTGGTCCTTGGCTGCCGAACAGTTGGGGGCGGGAGCCACCGATGCACAGATCGCGGCCGCATGGCCCAGATGGCACCAGGAGAACGCCGACGTGATCGGCCCGGACCCAGACCTGATTCATCCCGACCAAGCGTTACACGTACCCGGAGGTTCCCGATGACTACCGTCCCGACCACCGGGTACACCCGCACCCGGACCCGCCTTCGCACCGACCCCGGCGAGCGCAGCAGCGCAGCGGAGTCGGTGGCCGGGTTGGCGCCCATCCCCACGCCCCCGCTTCGAATCCAGCCCACCGGCGACGGCAACACTTGGGATCCGGTGCGGTTCACCGGCCCGGATGCATCCGGCAACTCCAGCGCCGATGAAGACGCTGCCGGCCGCAACGCGCTTGCCGACGGAAACAACCCTTCCGCGCGCCACCGCGCGGACAACAGCCACCTGCCGAACCCGACGACGTGGGCCGCCACCCTGGTGCGAGCCACGGTCGAGGTGCTGAAGGGACGCCGGCCCGCGGCTCAGTTGATCCGGTGGCTGGAGGCGGACCTGTGGTCGGCGCTGGCTAGCCGGGCGCAGATTGGCGTGCAGAACAGCCCGGGCACCGCACGGCCCGCGCCGGTACGCGTGCGCCGGGTACACGGCTGCCCGATCACCGACGCGGTCTGGGAGGGTGCGGTCATCATCAATGACGGCGAGCGCACCCGGGCGGTCGCGCTGCGACTAGAGGTACTGCGGGGCCGGTGGTGTGCCACCGCCCTGACTATCGGATGATCCCGGCCGTTCGCCCTTGGTTCCTATCGCACCGGGCTTCTCGACCGGGCACGCCCGACGCCCGGCAATGGCAGCGCCCGCCGCCCGGCGATGCCCGCGGCGGGCCTCGATGGGCTGCTGATCAGCGACGCTTGCGGGCGGCCTTGGCCGCTCGACGGCGCTGCTCCCGGTTGCCGCCCCCTGCGGGCACGCCCTGAACGCCGCGGTCGGTACGCCCCGGTGTGGTGACCTGCGTGGTGCCATCCCCGTCCACGCTCGGGGCGCTGTAACGCAACTGCGTGGGCCGTTGCGGGGCACCGAGCCCGAGCGGATCGGAGGCACTCTGCGCCGCCGGAGCCTGGGCGGGCCGGCCCTTCTTGGCCCCCCGCCCCCCGGCCTTACCCTGCTGGGCATTGAGTCGCTGCCCCGCGGACGCCGCGGCCGCCGCACTGTCCTCGGTCACCACGGTCACGCCGTCGACCTCTTGCTGCTCCTCGGGGTGCTTCACCTCGACGTGGAACAAGAAGCCCACTACCTCTTCCTTGATGGCTTCGTTCATCGCTTGGAACAGGTCATAGCCCTCACGCTGGTACTCGATGAGCGGATCGCGCTGGGCCATCGCCCGCAGGCCGATGCCTTCCTTGAGGTAGTCCATCTCGTACAGGTGCTCGCGCCACTTGCGGTCCAGCACCGAGAGCACCACGCGACGTTCCACATCCCGCATCACCTGCTCGCCCAGGTCCGCTTCGCGCTGGGCGTAGGCGAGTTTGGCGTCGGAGGTCAGCTCGGTGATCAACTGCTCGGCGGTGACCCGGGTGCGGTTACCGGCCTCGTCCTCGACGTCCTCGATAGTGATGGACACCGGGTAGACGGTCTTCAAATCCGTCCACAGTTGCTCCAGGTCCCAGTCCTCGGGCACCCCGGAGGCGGTGGCGGCGGTGACCATGCCGGTGATGACCTCGTCGATGAAGCCCTGCACCTGCTCGGCGAGATCCTCCCCCTCAAGCACCCGCCGTCGTTCCTCGTAGACCACTTCGCGCTGTCGGTTGAGCACGTCGTCGTACTTCAGGACGTTCTTGCGGATCTCGAAGTTGCGGCTCTCCACCTCCGCCTGGGCGTTGGCGATGCCGCGGGTGACCATCTTGGACTCCAGCGGCATGTCCTCGGGGTAGGCGGCGGAGTTCATGAACCGCTCGGCCAGCCCGGCATTGAACAACCGCATCAGGTCATCGCCCATGGACAGGTAGAACCGGGACTCCCCCGGGTCTCCCTGCCGTCCGGAGCGGCCGCGCAACTGGTTGTCGATGCGGCGGGCCTCGTGGCGTTCGGTGCCGATCACGTACAGCCCGCCCAGTTCGGCGACCTCGTCGTGCTCGGCGGCCACCGACTTCTGCGCTTGCTCCAGCACCTGCGGCCAGGCCTCCTCGTACTCCTCCGGCGTTTCCACCGGGTCCAGGCCGCGCTTGTTCATCTCCGCGATCGCGATGTGTTCAGCGTTACCGCCGAGCATGATGTCGGTGCCGCGCCCGGCCATGTTGGTGGCCACGGTGACCGCACCCTTGCGCCCGGCCATCGCCACGATCGCGCCCTCGCGCTCGTGCTGCTTGGCGTTGAGCACTTCATGCGGCACACGGCGTTTCTTCAGCATCTTCGACAGGCGCTCGGACTTCTCCACACTGGTGGTGCCCACCAGCACGGGCTGGCCCTTGGAGTGCCGCTCGACGATGTCCTCCACGACGGCGTTGAACTTGGCTTCTTCGTTCTTGTACACCAGGTCCGGCTGGTCGATCCGCGCCAGCGGGCGGTTCGGCGGGATCTCCACCACGCCCACCTCGTAGGTGTTCTGGAACTCCGCGGCCTCGGTCATCGCCGTACCCGTCATTCCGGCGAGTTTGTCGTACAGCCGGAAGTAGTTCTGCAGCGTGATCGTCGCCAGGGTCTGGTTCTCGGCCTTGATCGGCACGCCTTCCTTGGCCTCGATCGCCTGGTGCATGCCTTCGTTGTACCGGCGGCCGGCCAGGATGCGCCCGGTGTGCTGGTCGACGATCTGCACCTCACCACCCAGGACCACGTAGTCCTTGTCTCGGGTGAACAGTTCCTTGGCCTTGATCGCGTTGTTGAGGAACCCGATCAGCGGGGTGTTGAGGGACTCGTACAGGTTGTCGATGCCCAGGTAGTCCTCGACCTTCTCGATCCCGGGTTCGAGGATGCCCACGTTCTTCTTCTTCTCGTCCACCTCATAGTCCACCTCCCGTTCCAGGCGGCGGATCATGCGGGCGAACTCGGTGTACCACTTGTTCGCTTCCCCGGCGGCGGGCCCGGAGATGATCAGCGGGGTGCGTGCCTCATCGATGAGGATGGAGTCCACCTCGTCGACGATGGCCATGTGGTGGCCGCGCTGGACCAGTTCGTCCTTGGTCCAGGCCATGTTGTCACGCAGGTAGTCGAAACCCAGTTCGTTGTTCGTGCCGTAGGTGATGTCCGCGGCGTACATCTTCCGGCGCTCATCCGGTTTCTGCCCGGCCACGATGAGGCCGGTCTCCAGCCCCAGGAACCGGTACACCCGCCCCATCAACTCGCCCTGGTAGCGGGCCAGGTAGTCGTTCACGGTGACCACGTGCACGCCCTTGCCGGTCAGGGCGTTCAGGTACGCCGGCAATGTAGCGACCAGGGTCTTACCCTCACCGGTCTTCATCTCGGCGATGTTGCCCATGTGCAGCGCGGCGCCACCCATGATCTGGACGTCGTAGGCACGCTGACCCAGCGTGCGCACCGCCGCTTCGCGAACGACGGCGAAGGCTTCCGGGAGGAGGGCGTCCAGACTCTCCCCGTCGGCGACCTGCTCCTTGAACCGGTCGGTCTCAGCGCGCAGTTCGGCGTCGGTCATGTCGGTGACCGAGTCCTCCAGGGCGTTGACCTGGTCGGTCAGGGCGCGCAGGGTCTTGAGTACTTTCCCCTCGCCCATCCGCAGGATCTTGTGCAGGATCGAAGCCACGCAGGTCTCCAGGTGTGTGACAAATCAGCCGGCGGTTCCCGGCCACCTTCCATCGTAGGCGAGTCGGGGGCTGCAATTCGAACGACTTGGGCATCGGGGTCCAGTAGGCGATAGCCGCTCTCGCACCGGCCCAGCCGGCTCACCAGCACAGCCGGCTCCGCGGTAGGCCTGACTCATCCCGCGCGCCAGGCTGACTCGTGCGGTTAACTCAGCGGCAAGGCCGGCTGACCGGTGCGGCTGGCTGAGCGGCGCAGCCAACTGACCGGTGCGGCTGGCTGAGCGGCGCAGCCAACTGACCGGTGCGGCTGGCTCAGCCGTGCTGCCGGCTCACAAGTGCGGCGCGAGCCGGGCGGGCAGGTCTCCGGCGGCCCCGTCGACGATCGTGATTTTCTCCAGGCCCAGCCAGCCTGCCATCACGTGCAGTTCTGCGGCCAGTTCCCTCGCCGTCGTCTCCGGAGCGTGCGGCTTCGAGGCGCGTGGCTCCGGGGGATGCGGCTCGGTGAAGGCTCCGCGTACCAGCAGCCTGGACCGGCCGCGATCGGCCTTCAGGTCCACCCTGCCCACGATGTCCTGCCCGAGGAGGAACGGCAGCACGTAGTAGCCGTAGGTGCGCCGGTGGGCCGGGGTGTAGATCTCGATCCGGTAATGCATCCCGAACAGCGCCTCGAGCCGGCGGCGTTCGAACACCAGCGGATCAAATGGCGCCAGCAGGGCCCGTCCGTGCACAGCGCGGGGCACGGGCACCTCGCTGTGCTTGTACAGCGGCACCGGCCATTCGCTGACCTCGACCCGTTCCAACACTCCGGTGCACACCAAGTGCTCGGCCGCCATCCGTGTGGCCGCCACCGGTAAGCGGAAGTAGTCGGCCAAGCAGGTGATGCTGCCGATGCCATGGGCGCGGGATGCGATCTCCACCAGTCCGGCCACAGCGTCCTGCTCCGAGGGCAAGCCGGAGGCCCACACCTCCTCCGGCAGCACCCGCCGGGGCAGATCGTAGGCACGTTCGAACTGCGCGGTGCGGTGAGCGACCGCGAGTTCGCCGGCTCCGAACGAGGCTTCCAGCAACTGCTTCGCCACCGTCCAGTTCCACCCCCAGTGCTCCTTCGGGGGACGCTCATGCCCTAGTTCGGCATGGACCTGGGCGCCGGTCAGCGGACCGCGCTCGGTGATCAACGCCAGCACCCACTCGAACAGGTGCGGGTGCTGGGCCCGCAGCCTGGCCAAGCGCTGTTGCCGCCGTGGTTGGGCCATCCGCCATCGCAGCAGGCGGTACGTCGAGGGCGGGACCAACGACGCCTCGTGGGCCCAACACTCCACCAGTCGCCGGGGACGGGCCGCTGTGCCTCGAGTAGCACGCTCCAGCAGCGCCGGATCATAGGAACCGAGCCGGGCCTGCAGCGGCAGCAGGTGGGCGCGGGCGAGCACATTCACCGAGTCGATCTGCAGGAGCCCGATGCGGTCGATCACGCCTTGCACGTGCCGCATGGTCGCCGCGCCGGAGGGCCTGGCCTGTGCCGGTGCACCGGCCAGGCCCTGGGCGGAGATCGCGACCCTGCGTGCCCGGGCCAGGCTGAGCCGACGGGTGGCACCTTCGCGCAGCGCGGCGGGCACCACGGGATTACGTGTGCTCAGACCTGGATCCATTCCGAAGGGCGCTCTTGGGCAGGGCGGTCAGACCGTGACGGTCGATTCCATCGGGTGGGCGGTGTAGTTCAGGCGGATGACGCCGTACGTCCAGCCGTGCCGGTGGTACACCACACAAGGTTGGTGGGTCTCTTCGTCGATGAACAGGTAGAAGGGGTGGCCGACCAGTTCCATCTCCGTCAGCGCCTGATCCACGCTCATAGGTTCGGTGTCGTGAACCTTCTGCCGGATGATCACCGGGGAATCACCGAGTTGGTCCTCGACGGCGACGCCCGGCTCGGAGGGAGGCTTCGGTCGCGACGAGACGCCGTCCCCGTCCTCGGTTTGTTCGACGTCGGGTGCGGTCTTTTCCAGCAGTTCCGGGGGCACCATTTCGGGAAGGTCACGCACGCTGGTGCGGCCCTTGTGGTTCTTTCGCCGGTCGCGGGCGCGGCGGAGCCGCTCGAGCAACTTGCCGGTCGCCAGGTCCAAGGCGGCGTACCGATCCTGAGCGCTGGCTTCTGCCCGCACGACCGGCCCTTTCGCTTTGACCGTCAACTCCACCCGTTCGGCGTTATCGGCAAGCCGTGGGTTACGTTCGCGCGTCACCTCCACATCGATCCGTTGGGCGTAGGGCGAGAGTTGGGCGACCTTGCTCAACTTCTCCGCCGCATGCTTGCGGAAGCGGTCCTGCACCTCTGTGTGGCGACTGACGACGACGATTTCCATGACGACCTCCGGTGTCAAGAAACATTCAGGATCGAAGCGGGCTCCGATCCGCAACGGTGTACTGTGCTGCCGCCCGCTCGGGTCCAGCAGCGTTGATGGAACTTCATCACCCCCTTCGGCCGCTCCTGCGATCGATGTTCCATACCTCGACGCTACTGTGCCGGGACTGCTTTGCCTACCGGAACACGGCACTGAAGCGGTCGATCCGTCGCGGAGCCCGCGACACGTCAGCATGCACCGTTCGGGACGGCGGATCCGGGCGCCACCGGCGCCGCACGGTGCGCCGACCGGTGCGCCGCTACTGCCAGGTTGTGCTGCCTGGCGGAGGCGTCGCGGCCAGCACCAGGGCTCCGAGCACGTGGATGCCGTTGGCCGCGAGCGCGCGCCGACAAGCGGCAAGTGTCGACCCCGTGGTGACCACATCGTCCACCAGCAACACCGGCCCCGCCGGCGGTTCACCGGGGCGTAGCCGCACTCGGCGACTCGCCGCGCGCTGGCTAGCTCCGAGCCGATGCAGCGAGGCATCCGGTGTCCGCAACACATCGGCGGTCCGCACGCGGACGTTAGGTCCCCTCCATCCACACTGCTGCGCCCCGGGCTGGAACTTCTGCTGCAAGCCCTCAGTCACGGCTCGTGCCAGGTCAGCGACCACCAACTGTCTCCGCAAGCGGCGCCGCCAACCGGACGGTGCCGGCACCACGACCAACTCCTCACCGCCGTCCAACCCGTCGCCGCCCACCCCATCACCGCCAATCCCGTCGCCGTCGTACCCGCCGCCATCGGGCCCGGCGAGCATCGGCGCCAACTGCGCTGCGCCCAGCCTGCCGACGGCCCCGAAGAACGGACGCAGATCAGCCCGCACGTGGTTCTTCCACTGCAGCACCATCCGCCGCGGGCCACCGAGGTAGGGCGTGAGCGCCCACACCGGGAGCCCGGCCCTGGGCGGGTACTCCTGCGCGCACAGCGAGACGGTCTCCTCTTCACAACGACGTAGCGGACCGCGCCACATGGCGCGGCACCCCGCGCAGATCGGCACATCCCATCGTCCGCACCCTGCGCAGTCCACGGGTAATAGCAGCGAGGTGAGGTCGGTACCGATTCGCCGTACCGATGTGAGGCCTGGGCGGAGCCGCCGGAAGGAGAAGTCCATCGTGCCAGCGTGGTGGAAGGGCGCGTGCGTCGTGCGAACGTGGCACACAGGTGGGGATGACGGGTGCCGACCGGGCCTTTGTGGACGGCGCCAGCCAGACCACCAAGAACGCCCCGGCGCCCGTGCCGCGGCCAAGCGGGCACGCACGGTGCACAGGACAAAGGAGCCGTCCGGGATTCGGCGTCGGCGACGACGCCCATAACTACCTGGCTCAGCCGGGGAACGTCGGCAGCGCTACATCCGATGCCACCCGGCGCCACCCCAACCCGCTGCGGGCATACAGGTCGCCGTCGGTGGTCGCGGCGTAAAGTTCCCGGTCGCCCCGGGCGGAGGCGATATGCACGACGTCCGGGACGGTGGGGAGTTGCTGCGTGCGCCCGCCCACCGGGCTCAGGTGCACGGTGGTCGTACTCCCCGACATGCCCAGGACCGCAAGATGTTGCTCATCGACCCACACCACGGCGGAAGCAGCCACCAGTTGCGGTTGCACCTGCACGCCTTGCTCCAGGCGCTGAGGCACGCCGGCCTCGTCGCGGACCACGGCGTGCACTTCCACTGAGATCACACCGTCGATCTCCACCACCACCGCGACTCGTGCACCTTCCCGGCTGACTCGCAACGCGAGGAGGTCACCGCCGTCGAGCATCTCGGCATCCACGGGTTGCATCTCGCCGGTGGAGCGCACGGCCAACAACTCCCCGGCGTTGTTCTCGGTGCCGGTCCAGATCCACCCGTGCCGGTCATAACTCGGGGCAGCCAGGTCCGGCGCCTGTGCGAGCACTTCCGGGTCCGGCTCGTCAGTACTTGGGACGGCCATGAGGTGATCTGTCCCGGAGAGCATGACCACCGGCTCATCGCCGTAGCCGAGAGCCAGCGCCCGGGGATCCAGGTCCCCCAGGGGCACAGCGTTATCCAGGCGGGTCACCGGTTCGTTGGCCACGCTGGTGAAGGTTCCCAGGGTGTACTCCACGGTCTCCAGCACCAGCGGGGTGCGTCCCACCGGCGGGTCGGAACTGACTTCCAACCCGGGCACGGGCGCGTCCCAGTCCACCCCGTCCACGGTGATCTCCACCCGCTGCACCTGGGGCAGCCCGAGCAGGGTCTGTTCGATCTGGGCGCGGATGAGTTGGCGGGTGGTCGCGTCGGCCTGCAGTGCCTCGGCGCTCAGGTCCACCTGCGCGGTCCCCCCGGAAACTGTGACGGCGCCGAAACTCAGGGAGGTGTCGGCCGGCATCGCGCTGAAGACGGCACCGTCCAGCCACGGCGCCGGTCCCGCGAGTAGCCCGCGCATCGCCGCGGTGGACGCGTTGCGCTGCGGGTACCAGCGGGTGTCGGGCACCAACATGGTGGCGTCGGGGGTGAGGAAGTACAACGGGACCTGCCGGTACTGGGAGCCGAAGATGACCTCGGAGACCAGGACTCCGTCGTCCAACTCCGAGATCCGCCACTGCTCCTGGGCGTCCTCGGTCAGGCCGAAGTCGAAGGTGCTGCTGGCCTCGGCGGGCGCGGGGGTGTAAACGCCGGTCTCATCAACCGTGCCCGAAATCGTGACGCTCACCTGAACGGTGCCCTGCTGGGTCTCCTCCACCACCAACGGGTCCCCGCCGGCGTAGATCGTCACCTGCGCGCCCGGGTTCCACACCTCGGCGCTCTCGTCGGTGAGGTAACTACGGGCGACGCCGAAGTCATCGGTGGTGCCGGCGGCGGCGCCGTTGAGGAACCCGCGGACGATCTGCTCCGGCGAGTCGCCCGGCTGGGGCTCCTCGGCGACCAGGGAGATCGCCTCCGGCTCGGGGGCGCCCTCGATCCCTCGGTGCACCGGCCCGGACTCGGGGAACGACACGCACCCGGTGAGGACCGCGGCCGCCAGGAGCAGAATCAGCACACGCCTCAACGGGTCACCTCCACATCCGGGCCTGCCAGATCCGGCACGGTCGCCGGTCCCGCCGGGTCCTGCTCGCCCTCCTGGGGAGCAGATACAGGTAGTTCACGCCCCGGCGCCAGGGGCAGCGGGTGTTCGATCACCGTCAGGCCGGCGCGACGGGGAATGGTCAGCCGGAAACTCGCCCCGCCGCCGGGGGTGCCCCAAGCTTCCAGGCTCCCGCCGTGCAGTCGGGCATCCTCCAGGGAGATCGCCAGTCCCAGGCCTGTGCCGCCCAGAGTGCGGGTGCGGGAGGGGTCCGCTCGCCAGAACCGGTCGAAGAGGCGTTCGGCCTGCGGTGCGGTCATCCCGACGCCGCGGTCGCGCACGACGACGGAGACGGCCACCTTGTCGACTCCGACCCGCACATCGATCGGCTCGTTCTCCCCGTGTTCGATGGCGTTGATCAGCAAGTTGCGCACGATCCGTTCGATCCGACGCCGGTCCAGGGAGGCGCTGCACTCCTGCTCCGGCAGGTCGACGCGCAGTTCGGTCGTGGTCTCCTGCGCCAGCGGTTCGACAGCGTCGACCACGTCCTGCACCACGTGCCGGATGTCGATGTCTTCCACGTCCAGTACCGCCGAACCGGCGTCGAACCGTGAAATCTCCAACAGGTCCGCCAACAGCGCCTCGAACCGGTCCACCTGGGTCTTGAGAAGTTCCACCGAACGACGGTGGGAAGCGTCGAACTCGTCCCGTTCCGCATGCAGCACCTCGGCGGCCATCCGGATCGTGGTCAGCGGGGTGCGTAGTTCGTGGGAGACGTCGGAGACGAACCGCTGCTGCATCCTGGACAACTCCGCCAGTCGCTCGATCTGGTCCTGCAGGCTGTGGGCCATATCGTTGAACGCCGACCCGAGCACCGCCAGTTCGTCATGACCGCGCACCTGCATCCGCTCGGTCAGGTGCCCCTCGGCCAGCCGGCTGGCCGTGCGGGCCGCCGACTGCACCGGGTCCAGCACCTGCCGGGCCAGATACCAGGCCATCACCACCAGCATCACCAGCAGGCCCACCGCTCCGATCACCAAAACCTGTTGGAGAACGTCCAAGGTCTGGGCTTCGGTGGCAAGGGAGTAGATGAAGTAGATCTCGTGCTCTCCCACGATCGGGAGGGTGACCGTGGAGCCGGCGGCGATCCCCGGCACGGACGCCTCCGCGGACGTGGAGGGAAGCGAGACCGACTGCCACTGTTGGAAGGACTCAGCGCGGACCTGCTGGCGAAGTTCGGGCTCGATCAGGTCCGCGAGCGCCCCGTCGGTGGCGGGCAACAAGAGATCCGAGGGTGCCTGGGCGTCGGGTGATCGCATGATCAGGACCCCGACATTGCCGACCGCACCCTCCTGCAGCGACCGCACGACGTCGTTCGCCACATCCTGCACGTCCTGGACGTTGGAGGCGATCTGGGAGTCGAACCGTTCCTGGGCCTCCTCGGTGCGCGCGGCGGCGTCGGCGAGGACCTGGTCGCGGCGGTCCTCGAACAGCCCGTCACGCACCTGCCCCGACAGCAATGCGCCGAGCAATCCCACAGCGAGCACGCCGACGACGACCGTGGTGGTCATCACGCGCACCCGCAGGGAACTGCGCCACAGGTGGAACAGTGCGCTGAAGGGTCGCAACAGAGGAGCGGTGCCCGGGCGACTGCTGGGCGTGGTCGCTTCGTCCATCCGTTGCCTCACTCCGGGTTGTCCGGCCACGGTCCGCTCAGGACGGGGACCCCGCCCGGTAGCCCACCCCCCGGACGGTCACCACGACTTCGGGGTGCTCCGGATCCTTCTCCACCTTGGCGCGCAACCGCTGCACGTGGACGTTCACCAGCCGAGTGTCGGCCTGGTGGCGGTAGCCCCAAACCTGTTCCAGCAACACCTCCCGGGAGAACACCTGCCACGGTTTGCGCGCGAGCGCGACGAGCAGGTCGAACTCCAACGGCGTCAGGTTGATCACCTCGTCACCGCGCAGCACCCGGTGCCCGGGCACGTCGATGACCAGGTCCCCGATCTGCAGGCGTTCGGAACCGTTACTGTCCTGGCGGCGCAGCCGGGCTCTGACGCGGGCCACGAGTTCCTTGGGTTTGAAGGGTTTTGGGATGTAGTCGTCAGCGCCGGCTTCCAATCCTTGGACCACATCGGCGGTATCGCTCTTGGCGGTCAACATCACGATCGGGACTCCGGATTCCTCCCGGATGCGCCGGCATATCTCGATACCGTCCACGCCCGGCAACATCAGATCCAGCAACACCAGGTCCGGGTTGGTGGAGCGGAACGTCTCCAGTGCTGCCGCACCGTCGCCCACCGTTTCGGTGACGAACCCCTCGGAGTGCAGGACGATACCGATCATTTCCGCCAGAGCGGCATCATCGTCTACAACCAGAACACGCGCTTCCATCTGGCTATTGTCCCATTGTCCCGGGGGAATGGGCCAAGGACCGGTCGTGCGAAGATGGCAGGCAGGAAAATCGTCAGGCAGCGTCAGGGAGGTAGGGGCGATGAGTGAGCACGACGACCACCACTCGCAGCCCGGTGGGCAGGAGAACGAAGGTGAGCCCCCCGCATCCGAATCCGGTTACGGTCAGCCCCCCGGCTACCAACCGCCACCCGGCCAGGGCTACGACCCATCACCCGGCCAGGGCTACGGCCAGCCACCCCCTCCTCCGCCACCCGGGCAGGGCTACGGCCAGCCACCCGCTCCCCCGCTACCCGGGCAGGGCTACGGCCAACAGCCTGACCCCCAACAACCCGGACCCCCGCCACCGGGCCAGGGCTATGGCCAGCCACTCGGCCAGCCAGGAACCGGCTACGGCCAGTACGGCCCGGGCGACCCATGGTCCTCCTACCCCGCCACCCCCGTTGCCCAACCGGGCACAATCCCGCTGCGCGCGCTGAGCCTGGGAGAGATCTACGACGGTGCCTTCCGGTCGATCCGGGCGAACCTGCCGGTGATGCTCGGTCTCTCCGCGATCGTGGTGCTCGTGCTCGGGATCTTGGAGGGCCTGACGACCTACGGCGCGTTCGAGGAGTTCAACCGCCTGCTCGGGCGACTGGATCCCGCCGAGGACCCGGAGGCGTTCATCGACGCTTTCACCACCTCCGGTACCTCATTCCTGCTCAGTAGCGGCATCTCCCTACTGATCTCGTTCCTGGGCACCACGATCCTGACCGGTTTGCTCATCCACGCGGTCAGCCAAGCGGTGATCGGTCGCAAGACCACCATCGGCCAGGTGTGGGCCGAGGTGCGCCCGCAGATCCTGCGGTTGCTGCTGTTGACCATCATCATCGGCCTGTTACTCACAGCCGTCGGGATTGTGGCGGTATTGATCCTTACCTTCTCAGTGGTCTCCGGATCGGCGGGCCTCGTACTCCTGGGGGTTCTGGCCGCCTTCCTCGTGGTGGTGATCGGTATGCCGGTGGTGCTGACCTTCACCGTGCTGGCCACTCCGGCGCTGATCCTGGAGCGGGCCACCATCGGTGCCGCACTCAGCCGGGGCTTCACCCTCGCCAAGCGGTCCTTCTGGCGGGTGCTCGGGATCTACCTGCTCACCGTCGTGCTCGTCGGCATCGTCAGCACCGCGATCACCTGGCCGTTCGGGCAGGTCTCGATGATTTTCGAGACCGGGCCGGGGGCATTCGTGCTCTCCCTGCTGGGCGGTGTGGTGGCCAATTGGATCACCATCCCGATCCTGGCGGCGGTTGTCGCCCTGCTGTATATCGACATCCGCATCCGCACCGAGGGGTTGGATGCCGAATTGGCCCGAGCGGCCCAGGAATCGTGATGCCAGGGCCCCGGCCGCTGGGCCCTCCCCTGGACCCGTCGGCGGAGGAGGCCCGCCGGTGGGCGCAGGAGGAACTGGCCAAGGCGATCTACAACCAGGGCCCTAGCCTGTTGGAAAGGTTCTTGGCCTGGCTCGGCCGGATCTGGGATCAACTCATGGGCATCGACGGCGCCGGTGCTGTCCTGCTTCCGGTGGTGGTGCTGGGCGTTGCCGCGTTGATCATCGCGGCTGTGCTGATACTCGGCGGGCCGGTGCGGCGCAGGCGGGTAGGAAGGGCTTCGGCGAGTATGCAGGTGCTCGACGACGATGACCGGGGCGCCCAGGCGTTGCGCTCCGCCGCCGACGCGGCCGCCGACGCCGGGGACTACGCGCGGGCGGTGCTGGACCGGTTTCGCGCCCTGGTGCGCGGGCTCGATGAGCGCGGGATACTCGCCGACCGCCGCGGACGCACCGCTCGGGAGGCCGCCGCAAGTGCCGGCGCGGCCTTCCCGGAGCATGCCGGCGAGTTGGCCCGGGCCGGAGAGTTATTCGACGCGGTGTGTTACGGCGACGTGGTGCCAGACGCAGCAGCGCACCAGTGGTTACGGGACCTGGAACAGCGAGTCAGCACAGCTCGACCCACCTCCCACGACGGCACCCAGATTGCCGAAGGCTGGTCGGTGCTGCAGTGACCGCCACGGCCATCGAGACCCCTGCAGACGGAACCCCCACCGGGCGCACACGGGCCACGCTGCTGTGGGTGCTGGGGGTCGCGTGCGCGTTGGTCATCATCGTGCTGCTGGCGTGGTTCGGCCCGTCCGCCCCCTCACAGGAGCCCTTCGCTCCGGACAATCCCGAGGATCGGGGTGCGCGGGCGGCTGCGCAGATCCTGCAGGAGCAAGGGGTGCAGGTCTCCTATGTGCGCACCACGTCAGCGGCGCTGGCCAGCGCCCGGGAGGAGGGCACGCTGCTGATCGTCAACCCGCAGGAACTGCGACCGGAGCAGCAAGAAGCGCTCGCGGACGCCCCTGGTGAGGTCGTGTTGGCCGGGGTGGGCAGGGACTTGGACGACCTGACCGACCGGGTCGGGTTCGAGCCGGGTGGTGCCCGCGGGACGCATGCGGCCGGCTGCACCGACCCGCACGCGCGGGCGGCCGGGGAGATCGTCGCCGGCGCACCCCAGTTGCGCGCAGAGGATTCCGGCGCGCAAGTGTGTTTCGGCGATGAGACCGGCACCGGCCGGTACGCCAGTTGGACACAGGACGGGGTGCCGTGGAGGGTGTTGAGCACCCCGGAGTTGCTGACGAATCAGACCTTGGCCGAAGCGGGGAACGCCGCATTGGTGCTGCGGTCGCTGGGCCAACAACCGCACTTGACCTGGTACGTGCCCGACCCGGCGGACGACTACGGGATCGTTGAGGACGCCGCGACCACCATGCCCCTGTTGCGCGGGCCGGTACTCACCTTCTTGGCGGTGCTCGCGACGGCCGTGATGTTCTGGCGCGGGCGGCGGTTGGGGCCCGTGGTCAAGGAACCGCTACCCGTGGTGGTGCGAGCCACTGAGACCACCCGCGGCCGCGGGCGGTTGTACCGTCGGCACCGTACTCACGCCCACGCCGGCGCCGCGTTACGCGCCGGAACCGTTGCCCGTATGAGCGGGCGGTTGGGTCTGGCCAGGTGGTCCGGACGAGACGATGTGGTACAAGCCATCTCCGGGGCCACCGGCCGGCCGCCGGAGCAGATCGACTCGGTGCTCTACGGTCCCTCCCCGCACGACGACGCATCCTTGACCGCCCTGGCGCAGGCACTGCACATGATGGAGAGCGAGGTTCACCCCCGATGACCAACCACCCGGTGCCCCCACCGGCACATCCCCCCGGCCAGCCGGGCGTCCCTGAGTCCGCCGGGCACACCGGCCTGGGCCAAGCCGCAGGGCCGACCGGCCCGGCGCAGGCCCCGGGGCCCTCCGAGCGGGCACAGGCCCCTGATTCACCCGGTCCGGCACCGGGCCCCGCTACGCCCGGTCCGGCGCAGCCTCCCGGTGCGCCCGGTCCGGCCCCCGCACCACAGGCGCCCGCGGGTGAGGGATTGCCCGCCCAGGAGCAGCCCTCCCCCACCCGGGACGCCCTGGTGTCCCTGCGTGAGGAGGTCGGCAAGGCGGTCGTAGGTCAGCACGCCACCATCACCGGCCTGGTGATCGGGTTGCTATGCCAGGGCCACGTGCTGCTCGAAGGCGTACCCGGTGTGGCCAAGACGCTGCTGGTGCGTACCCTCGGCGCCGGTCTGGACCTGGACATGAAGCGGGTGCAGTTCACCCCGGACCTGATGCCCGGGGACATCACCGGATCCCTGGTGTATGACGCGCGTACCGCGGAGTTCTCCTTCCGCGAGGGACCGGTGTTCACCAACTTGCTGCTGGCCGATGAGATCAACCGCACCCCGCCCAAGACCCAGGCGGCGCTGCTGGAGGCGATGGAGGAACGTCAGGTCACAGTGGACGGGGACGCCCGCCGCCTACCGGATCCGTTCATGGTGATCGCCACCCAGAACCCGGTGGAGTACGAGGGCACCTACCCGTTGCCCGAGGCCCAACTGGACCGGTTCCTGCTGAAACTGCTGCTGCCCCTACCGGAGCGTGCCGAGGAGGTGGAGGTCCTCTACCGGCACGCGCACGACTTCGACCCCCGGGATCTGGCCGCCGCCGGTGTCCGAGCGGTGGCCGACGCCGAGGCGCTGGCCCGCGCACGGGCGGAGGTCAAGCAGGTCCAGGTGGGACCGGAGGTGCTCGGTTACATCGTGGACCTGTGCCGGGCAACTCGGACCTCGCCGTCGTTGGCCCTCGGCGTCTCCCCCCGGGGCGCTACCGCGCTGTTGGCGACCTCCCGGGCGTGGGCGTGGCTGTCGGGCCGTTCCTACATCTCCCCCGACGACGTCAAGGCCCTGGCCCATTCGACGTTGCGCCACCGGGTGCAGTTGCGGGCTGAGGCGGAGTTGGAGGGCGTCAGCGCCGAGTCCGTCCTGGACGGGGTATTGGCCTCGGTGCCGGTTCCGCGCTGATGGCACTGACGGGCCGGGCGATGGTGCTGCTCGCCCTGGGCATTGTTCCGGTGTTGCTGGTGCCGCAATGGGTCACGCTGGTGACGTGGCTGGCCTTGTGGGCGGGCCTTTTGGGAGTGGATGCCGCCCGGGCGGCACCGGTGAGCGACGTTCGATTGCGCCGTTCCACAATCCCGGCTTTGCGGCACGGCCAGGAGGCGGTGAGCCAACTACAGGTCCTCAACACCGCACCCCGGGTGCTGCGCGCCGTCGTGCGCGATGCCTGGCAGCCCAGCGCCGGTGCGGGGGTGACTCGGCATCGCTTGGTGGTGCCCCCGGGTGAACTGCGTCGGGTCAGCACCGGGCTGCGGCCCTGGCGGCGGGGGGACATCCGCGCCGCGGGCGTGACGGTACGTTCGTTCGGTCCGTTGGGTTTGCTGGCCCGGCAACGCACCGCGCACGTTCCGGGCCTGGCCCGGGTGCTGCCGGAGTTTTCCTCCCGGCGGCATCTGCCCTCGCGGCTGGCCCGGTTGCGAGAGATGGACGGTCGCACCGCGGTGCACGTGCGCGGACAGGGCACTGAGTTCGACTCCCTACGGGAGTACGTGATCGGTGACGACGTGCGCGCGATCGACTGGCGAGCCAGTGCGCGGCGGGCCGACGTGGTGGTGCGCACGTGGCGTCCGGAGCGGGACCGGCGGGTCTTCATCGTGCTGGACACCTCCCGGTTGTCCGCGGCCAGGTTGGGCCATGCGCCTCGCCTGGACGCCGGGATCGAAGCGGCACTGCTGCTCTCGGCGCTGGCCACCAGAGCCGGGGACCGGGTGGAGTTGGTCGCTGTGGATCACGCGGTGCACACCCGGGTTCGCGGTGCTCAGGGGGCGGCGCTGATGTCGAATCTGGCTGAGGGCTTGGCGCAGGTGGAGCCAGATCTGGTGGAACCGGATTGGCCGCTGGTGGCCCGGGAGGTGCGGGAGCGGCTCAGTCAGCGGTCGCTGGTGGTGATCCTCACGGCGCTGGAGCCGGGTGCGGTGGAGTCCGGGCTGATCTCCGTGGCGGCCGCCATCGGGCGTGATCACCAGGTGCTGCTTGCCTCCGCAGAGGACCCCGACGCCGACCGGATGCGGCTGCAGCGCACGTCCACCGCGGAACTGTTCGACGCGGCCGCGGCCGAACGTGCCGAACTGGAACGCGCGGCACTGGCGCAGCGGCTCACCCGGACCGGTGCGCGGGTGGTGCGCCGCGGGCCGGAGGATCTGGCACCGGGCGTGGCGGATTCCTACCTTGCCCTGAAGTCAGCGGGCCTGCTCTGAGGCCTGCCGCTGTTGCGGGAGCAGCCTGAGGCCGCGTTGGCCCGGAGCCTGCGGCAGAGCGCGTCACGCCTGGAGCCGGTGGCCGACCGCGTCACGCCTGGAGCGCGCCCGACCGAGGCCGCGTTGCCCCGGGAGCCGGTCTCAGGCCGCGGTGGCGACGGTGTCGTCGATGAGTTCGGCGCGTAGGTCCCCGGTCTCGCCGTCGCGGACCGCCCGGCGGCCCAGTGCCACGGTGTAGACCCAGTAACCGGCCAGCACGGTTGCGCCGATGGCGATCTTCACCCCGGTGGGCAGCCCGGACGGGGTGACGAAGCCTTCGACCACACCGCTGACCCCCAGCACCACCACCAGCCCGATGGCCACCGTGATCAATGCCCGCCCCTCTTCGGCGAGCGCCCGGGCACGGGTCCGCGGACCGGGATCTATCCAACTCCAGAAGAGTTTCAGCCCTGTCCCCACCGCGATGAACACCGCGGTCAGTTCCATCAGCCCGTGCGGCAGGATGAGCCCGAAGAACTCGGCCAGTCCATCGTGTTCGGCCATGATCGCCCCGGCCACCCCGACGTTGAGCGCGTTCAGCACCAGCACGTAGACGGGGAATATCCCGGTGATGCCCAGCCCGATGGCCTGTGCCGCGATCCAGGCGTTGTTCGTCCACACCTGGGCGGCGAAGTCTGGTGCCGGGAAGTTGGAGTAGTAGGCGGCGAAGGCCTCCTCGGCGTACTGTTCGCGCATCGCCGGCGACCCCGCCTCGGCCATCGCTTCGGGCACCGAGAGCAGCCACCACGCCTGCAGCACACCGAGCACCACGAATACCACGCCGGCGCCGATCGTCCACCACCGCACCCGGTAGAAGGCTGCGGGCAGCGAGATCGCCACGAACCGCACCACATCGTCCAAGGAGAGTTCGTGCCCGCCGGTGATCGCGCCCCGTGCCCGGGCCAGCAGCGCCGAGAGCCGGGAGATCAACGCCGGGTCCGGCGCCGCGGTGCGCATCTGGGACAGGTGGGTAGCGGTGGTCTGGTAATGACCGACCAGTTCGTCCACTTCGGCACCGTTGAGCCGACGACGACGCAGCAACTCCCGTAAGCGACTCCAGCGGGGTGCGTTCAGCGCGACGAAGGCGTCCAGATCCACACCGGCTACCCTGCCATATGTGACCCCGGCCAACCCCTACGCCCCTGGCACTTCCTCCCCCGCCGCGCCACCGGCGCCGTCCCGAAGCACGGCCCAGAGTTCAGCCGCTCACGTGCCGGGAACCGGAACCGACAACCAGGTGATCACCGGCGAGGCGGTTGCGTTGGACCTGGCGCCGGCGTCCGCCCTGAGCCGGCTGATGTCCGGGGTGATCGACCTGATCGTTTACGCCAGCGCCGCCGCCGCCGTCCTGGTGCTGGCCACCGGCTTCGCCGTCAACGACGCCCAGTTGGGGACCATGACGATCGTCGCGTTCGCACTGGCGATGGTGGTGCTGCCCACCACGGTGGAAACACTCACGCGCGGACTGTCCGCCGGACGCTTGGCAGTGGGGTTGCGCATCGTCCGTGACGACGGCGGGCCGGTCCAGTTCCGGCAGGCGTTGGTTCGGGCGCTGGCCGGGATCGGGGAAATCTGGTTGTCCCTGGGGGCGGTGGCGTTGATCACCTCGATCATCCACCCGCGGGGTAAACGCCTGGGTGACCTGGTTGCCGGCACCTACTCCTTGCGGGTGCGGGAGAGCGAGACCGCCCGAGCACCGTTGCTCATGCCACCGGAACTTCGCCCGTGGGCCGAGATCGTTGACCTGGGCCGCATCCCCGACGGCCTGGCCCTGCAGGCGCGGGTGTACCTTTCCCGCACAGGGGACCTGCACCCCCTGGTCCGCGCCGACGTGGGCCGCAGATTCGCCGCCGCGTTGGAGCCTCATGTTTCCCCGCCGCCCCCGTGGGGCACCGACCCGGAACGGTTCGTCGCCGCCGTGCTCGTGGCCCGCCGGGACCGGGCATACCTCTCCGGTGTGGCCGCCGCCCAGCGCGAGCACGCCGAAGCCCAACGGGTGCGCGCCCTACCGTTCCAGATCCCCGAGCATTCCTGATCG
>Ga0209487_1000349_pt1 | contig 42249 bp, 39 predicted proteins | sample Poulit2012_FD_187524 | JGI IMG/M metagenome (GOLD analysis project Ga0209487, IMG submission 187524) | Agricultural soil microbial communities from Georgia to study Nitrogen management - Poultry litter 2012 (SPAdes) (version 2) | ecosystem: Environmental > Terrestrial > Soil > Agricultural land... | reverse complement strand
CGCTGCACTGTGAGCAAAAAGCGCTCACTTGCAGAAGAATCAACTTATCTGCTTCCACGCTGCCAAAACTGAATGAATCAATGGGCTTATGAGTTGCAATCCCCAGTCTAGAAAACCTGAGATAAAAATATAAAATGGCTCGCAACTTATACGTAAATTTCCGATGGGTTGCCATAGTAATTCTAGCCACCTGCTTTGTTATATTTATACCTACTACCTGGGGACAGATAAGCGTCATAACTATTGCAGGGATCACTGGGCTGCTACTTTTAAAACCCCAGCAAGATACAACGCCTGAATCATTACCCATAACTATCCAGGGTAGCGTCGGTCTATTATGGCTCACGTTATTTTTTGTTTTATTAATAGTATTGCCATTATTGGCTACGATGCTATCCAGTCAAGCACTGTCAGTTGTAGATGCCTTTTATCGAGCGGGAGCACTGGTCTTTGGTGGCGGACATGTTGTTCTACCTTTATTACAGACTGAAGTGGTATCCCCCGGATGGGTTAACGAAAACCTATTTTTAGCTGGTTATGGCGCCACACAAGCAGTCCCTGGGCCGTTATTTACCTTTGCTGCTTTTCTAGGCATCAATGCTGCTGTAGTTAGCCTATCACTAGCCGCTCTTTATCAACCAGTGTGGACAAGCGCCATTCACGCCCCAAAAGACTTTGGCTTGGCTCTTGGCTCCCTAATTGCTCTGATGTATTTAAAACTACCCCCATGGCTAGTGGTAGTAGGTGGCGGTGCGGTGGGATGGTTATGCAACATAATATTGTAAGTAAAACAGCCAAAATTCTTGGTCCTAACGTAGGCACCCACAGCAGCCAGCTCTAACTATTTATACCATTAGCTTTGCCTTTAGCCACAGTCTAGCCACAGGGTTTGCCTCTACCGGCATTTAGTCAGTGATGCCCTCAGCCAGTTTTATTTTATTGATTCGACTGACACGCTGATGCAAATACAAAGCTGTAGACAGGTAGTATAGATTGGGATTTTCTATCACACGGCAATAATTATCTTCACTAATGTCAATGAGTGTATGACTGATGCGGTAGTAAAAATAATTTTGGTGGCGAATCACCTCGGCCCAGTAATTTTGTCTTTGACCTATAGCACAGAGCGAAGGCTGTGAGAATGGTTGTAGATTGCTCATACCGTGGCGAACTAAATACGGATCAGTATCGCTTTGACGGATACGAATGCGCACCACCTCGTATTTAGTATCTATCCCATCAGCATCCAAATCCGTCACCTCATACTTATAAGGCAAGGTCTGCTCGGCCAGAGGATCATTGTCCAAATACGGCTGCACCAAAGTCTGATATGCCGCATGCAGCCTTTTCAAGCGCTGATGTATTTTTAACGCCGTAGAAAAATAATAAAGACGTGGATTATCGAGTATCTGTTGGAATTCTTGGTGACTGATATCGAGCAACACCGAGCCATAACGATAAAAATAGTGATTCCCGGCTGAGATCACTGTGGCCTGTTCTTGGGCATCAAAATTTAAATACGTATGCTCATAATCCGCGAAATTCTGTAGTGTCATGATGTTCTCCACTTTAGCCGTATTTTGACCCATGTCGGGGACGGCAATCGGGTGCAAATCCCCCCAGTCCATTAATGGCTGGACCACGCCATGCTGTGTCAGACCCCTGCTATGTAGGCAAGGCCTGTAAAATATTTGGGCACAAAAAAAGCCCCATGCATAAAGACATGAGGCCGTCGCTACCCGTTTGGTTGTCTCTGCTGGTGCAGAAACCGCATCCACTGATGTGAACCACCTTGCCCGGGTGGGCAGGTTGGGTTGGGCGGCTGGCCCATATCTAAATGCTAGTAATCAATGTACTGCGCAGTTTTACAGCTGTCAAGAAAAACGCCCCCATGGGTTTGGGGGCGGATGGGTTTAAATGATTAATGGGACTATTTAGTCAGCCAAGCCCTTGGTTGCTACTGGGGCTGTAGGTGCTTTGCTGGGACGTAGCCCACTGACGACCTGCCAGGCGACTGCTAAGGCCCCAACGATAAACACGGTATCCCCAAAGGTGCGTATCCAACGCAGCGTTTGCAGTATGCTTTGCTGCATAAACTCTTCGCTGCGGGCATACCACATACCCTCGGTAGCGCTGCCGTAAAACTGGATGATACCGACGGGCAGCAGGCTGGTGACAATCATCAATAACAGACCAATGTTGAGCCCCCAAAAGCCTGTACTCATGAGTTTTTCATTAAATTTGAACCCAGGTACAACGTAGTGCAAGACCATCAGCACAAACCCGATAGATAGGAATCCATACACCCCAAACAATGCGGCGTGTGCATGCACGGGGGTTGTGTTCAAGCCCTGTATGTAGAACAGTGCCAGCGGTGGGTTAATCATAAATCCAAAGACCCCTGCGCCCAGCATGTTCCAAAAGGCCACGGCCACAAAACACATCAACGGCCATTTGATGTTTTCCATCCAAGGAGCTCTGGATTTCAGGCGCCAGTTATCCCAGGCTTCATAGCCCAAGAGTATCAACGGCACGACTTCCAGTGCGCTAAAGCTAGCCCCTATCGCCATGACGGGTGTGGATGTACCGGCATAATACATATGGTGCAGGGTTCCTGGCACGCCCCCCAGCATAAAGAGCGAGGCTGCCACTAAGCTGGCCACGGTTGCGGTACGTTTGGCAACTAATCCCAGTGACGAGAAAATCACGGCCAGGGCAACGGTAGCAAAGACCTCAAAAATGCCTTCTACCCATAAGTGCACTACCCACCAACGCCAGTATTCCATGATGGTGATGTGGGTGCGTTCACCGTAGAACAACCCGGTGCCATAGAACACTCCAATGGAAATGGTTGATGCTGTAAACAATGCCAACAGGTGCTTGTCACCCCCCTTTTTAAAGGCAGGCAGCATGCCTCTGAGCATGAGCAACAACCAGAACATCAGGCCAACCCATTTGATTATTTGCCAAAAACGGCCAATATCAATGTATTCGTAGCCTTGGTGTCCAAACCAGAAATTAAGATTAGCAGGCAGGATTTGCTTAATGGCCAGGAAATTCCCTAGGAATGAGCCTACGACCAAGACCACCAATGCCCAAAAGAGTACGTTTACCCCTAGTTTTTGGTGTTTGGGGTCTTTGCCGCCGTTGATGATAGGCACCAAAAATAACCCTGCAGCTAAAAAGCCCGTGGCAATCCAAAACAGTGCCGTTTGCAGGTGCCAGGTGCGGGTTAACGAATAAGGGAACCAGGCAGAAACATCAATGCCATAAAAGCCTTGGCCCTCGACCGTGTAGTGAGCGGTAAAACCACCTAATAAGACTTGGAAAACAAATAAAGCGACCGTTAGCACCAGATACTTGCCCAAGGCACGTTGCGATGGGGTGAGTGCGATGCTGCTGATGGGATCTTTTTTGGGTGCCACCGGGTCGGCCTCTTCGCGGCGCATAAATGCCCAGCCCCAGACCAAAAAGCCAATCCCCACCAACAAAATAACAATACTCATCAGTGACCAAACTATATTGGCAGCCGATGGTTTATTTTCAATTAAGGGCTCGTGCGGCCAATTATTGGTGTAGGTCACCGAGGTACCTGGGCGTTCAGTAGCAGATGCCCAAGCCGTCCAGAAGTAGAATTTGGCTAAATCTTGGCGACGCTCTAAAGAAGGCAGTGTGTCTTCTTTCATCGCAAAATTAGACCGTGTTTCTTTGAGATCAGGGTGATCACCATACAAATCGATGTAATACTGCCCTGTACGCTCGATGGCCTGCGCTCGGCGCTCACTCAGGGTCAATACACCTGTTTCCTCATCCAGGCTATTGGTGCGGTATTCTTCTTTTAACTCGGCTTGTAATTGCGCCTGATCCGAGGTGTTGAGCTCGTCATAGGGCACACCATAGCGATCCATTGCGGCCAGCTCTAGCCAGTGCAATAGTTCGCGGTGTAACCAGTCCGCAGTCCAGTCGGGTGCCTGATAGGCCCCGTGGCCCCATACCGAGCCCACCTGCATCCCCCCGGTACTTTGCCAGGCCGTTTGCCCATCTAATATCTGCTCTTCTGTGGTAATGAGTGTGCCTTGTGTCGTTACCACCTGATTAGGAATGGGCGGAGCTTGTCGATAAACCTCGACCCCACTCCAGGCCAGTATCCCAAAAGTAACAAGCAGGACGGCGCATAACGACCACCAATATCGTCCGTACTTACCCATGTAACTATCCTTCTTGAAAACAGCAAAGCAGAGCCCAATGCCCTGACTTTACAACAACTAGGAAACGCCTCTTGTTGGGCGGCCACAGCCCATTGCGAAGCCTCAATCCGCATATGGGCTGGATCACAGCAGAATCAGCACCGAATCAGTACTGATTAAACGCTATTGATGCATCTTATAGTCATATTAAAAGAGAGATCAACAGTACTAAGACAGAAAAAGGGGTTTACCCTTAGGTCGCGACGAGGAAAATCCCCGCAAATATCAGCAAGCAGCCCACCCAGCCCGGTGTTGATACACGTTCTTTAAATAACCACACCCCAGCCAGTGCACCGAACACCATCGAGCTTTCTCGTAAAGGCGCCACAATACTCACCGGAGCGCCTTGGCTAAGCACATAAAGGACCAAAATATAGGTCAATGGCGAGAAAAAACCCACAAAACATGCATAGAGCCAAATGCCACGCATCTGTGTACGCAGAGCGGCCATATTGTTTAGAACCTTGGGCAACAACAACAGCGCCCCACCCAGCGAAGCTACCCACCCCACCAACACGGGTGGCAAGGCCAATGTTTTGACGGCATAGGCATCGATAATACTGTAACTAGCAATGATGGTGCCTATAAACACCCCCCAGCGAACACCCACCCATGCCTCGCTACGCCCAAATAAATCGCTGAGTTTTTCCTTGGCCGCAATCAACAGAACACCCACACAAAGCGAAAAAATCCCTAATAATTCCCATGCACTGAGTGTTTCGTTAAATAAGCCCAGTGCCACCAAGCTGGCGATCAAAGGACCAGAGCCCCGAGAGACGGGATAGACCACTGATAAATTGGCTTTTTGATAACCTTTGAGTAAAGCTAGCCCATAAAACAAGTGCACTACGGCAGTTAAGGCCAAAATAAAAACAACCTCAAAGGTCGGGCTTATGCCCTCGGTCATAAGGATATAGATGACCCATGGCAGATAAATAAAAAATGAAAAAAGGCTAAAGGCAAAAGCAAAGAAATAGCCCGCCCCTGCACCAAATTTAGAGGCGATATTCCAACTGGCATGCAATACCGCGGCAAACAGCACTATTAATAATTGCCAAATAGCCATGATGCGCTTCTTAGTGTGTAGAAATTGAGCCGTAGCTATCTGCGCCTAGCGCGGATTGCAGGCCTAGCAACCCATCGGCACCGACACGAATAATGCCCGCCCCTGGTTGATCGATTTCAGCAATCAGATAGAAAGCTCCTGTGGTTAATAAGGGCAAAATCACTATTAACCAATTTTCTCCCTTGATGCCCCGAATGTTGTAGCCAATCAATGCATTGGCTATAAAAGCCGCCGCCAATAATGCCCACCAACCCACCACCGGGATGTGGTGACGCCAATCAAATTGGGTTTTTTGTAGGGTTTGGTAGACATCCTCGTACGCATCGAGTACCGAGGCATCAACACTATTAGACTGCCCTTGGGCTTGGAGGACGGCCAGGCTCCATAATTCAGCCTGCAACTGCCCAGAAAGAACACGCCATTGTTGATGTTGCGCACCACTACCTGTTTCAAAGTAATGAATCCGTGCGTCTAAATACTGATCCAGCTTGTTTGTAGCCTGGCGTCTAAAGGGCTGCTCTAATAATTCTGTGCGCTGATAAGCGCTGCCGATAGCTATGGCCTCGTTTTCTTGGGCGGTGTTCCGATCGGTATATCCCCCCACCGCAATGGAAAAAGCCAACCCCGTGAGCAACATCAACAGCGATAAAATAGCCCCTAAAACTAATTTGGCCTCATCGTCCTCGACCTCGGCGCGCTCGAGTCGGCGTTTAAAAATAAATTTACCGCCATAAGCAGCCAATAACAAAGTCACCAGAGTAATACCTAGTAACAAAACGGAATCTATTAGGGTCGTATTCATAATTGATAAGGTCAGCAGGTAGACTAATGGAATAATAACAATTATCGCTCGTACAATAGAATAAACGTAGTAACAGATAATAAAATTTAGGAGACTATTTCATGCAAAGCGATCAGCTGAATATTTGGCCTGCGCATTTACCCAAAACCCTAGACGTCCCCCAGCAGCCCCTAAATTACTATTTGGACCGAACAGCTGCCCAAACCCCTGAAAAACCTGCCACCATTTTCTATGACGCAGTTATTCAATACGGACAGCTCAAACAATATGTAGATCGGCTGGCTGGGTTTTTACAGCATGAATTAAATGTGCAGCCTGGTGATCGGGTTTTGCTCATGAGCCAAAACAGCCCGCAGTTTACGATTGCTTATTATGCTATTTTGCGTGCCCGCGGTGTGGTGATCCCGGTTAATGTCATGACCACCGCCCATGAAATGGCCCACTACATCAATGACAGCCAAGCACGGGTGGCGATCGTGGCACAGGATTATATTGATGTCATCCTGCCTTACTTAAAAACTACCGATGGCTTGCAACATGCGCTCAGTTTTAGCTATCAGCAGGCACTAGACCCCCACACACAACCCGCCGGAATACCTGATTGGGTCAAAGCTCCTAAAAAAGACTTTGAGGAGTTAGGCATCATCGATTTACACAGCGTGATTGATGCGCCACAGCCCGTACCTACGGATTACCCTAACAGCGACGATTGGTGTGTATTTCCTTATACCTCGGGGACTACGGGCTACCCCAAAGGCTGCATTCACACGCACTACACGATGGCTGCCGCGCTTTTGAGCTCGCAGCGTTGGCGCGACTTTGAGGCCGACACGGTCACTATGGCGGTAGCCCCAGTGTTCCACGTACTGGGCATGCAATCCGGTCTCAATCTGCCGATCTTTATGGGTTCAACCATGGTTATCTTGCCGCGCTGGGATCGCGAGATGGCCGCCCGCGCCATTGATAAACACCGCGTCACCTACTGGTCTGGGCCGCCTACCATGGTCATCGATTTTTTCTCATTACCCAATCTGGATGACTATGACCTGAGCAGCCTGCGCGTACTGGCCAGTGGGGGCGCTGCTATTCCTGAGTTCATCTCGGCATTGGTCCAGGAAAAGTACCCCCAGCTACTCTTTAACGAAGCCTATGGCCTCAGCGAAACCGCTGCCTTTTTACACGCCAATCCCATGCATCGCCCCAAACAACGATGCTTGGGCCTACCCACTTTTAATGTGGATTCACGCATTATTGACCCCGACACAGGCGTGGAGCTGGCCGATGACGAGCTTGGTGAACTGGTTACACACGCCCCACAGGTCATGCTGGGCTACTGGAATGACGAACAAGCCAATGAGGAATCCTTTATCATCCTCGATGGTAAACGCTTTTTCCGTACGGGTGACTTGGCTATCCGCGATGCTGAAGGCTACTTTTTTATGCGTGAACGTCTCAAACGCATGATCAACGCCTCAGGATTCAAAGTCTGGCCGGCCGAGGTTGAAAACGTACTGTACAACCACCCGGCAATTCAGGAAGCCTGTGTCATCGGTATCCCCGACCCACACCGTGGCGAAACCGTCAAAGCAGTAGTCACCCTGAAAGAAGACTTTGCGGATTCAATAAATGCCGATACTTTAATCAAATGGTGCCGCAACAAAATGGCCGCCTATAAAGCCCCTCGCCATATACACTTTGTCGATGAATTACCCAAATCAAGCACCGGCAAGATCCTGTGGCGCCAGCTCCAAGAGCAGCACCATAACAATCAAGATCCAATAGTCCAGTAGCTGGGCTCTGCATTTGCTCGCATGCTAGTAACTGCCTAAGCTTAATTGATGCACCCGCACCTTGGGTGCAGAGACAACACAATACGATTACCCATCGTATTAGCAACAGTTATAAAAAAGGATGTGAAATGAGCAATATTGGACGTATCCGCTCTGCTATCTTGGGTTCTGTTTTAGGTTTAGGGGCTGTTTTAGCCAGTCAACCCGCACTGGCGGCTGATGATTGGCCTAATAAACCTATCGAGGTCATTGTCCCGTACACCCCTGGTGGTTCTACTGACACAGTCGCGCGCTTTGTAATGAAAGAGCTCGAAGAACGTCTGGGCCAACCCATTATTATTCAAAACCGTCCGGGGGCTAATAGCACCATCGGTACCGCCCAGGCCACACGTGCCAAACCCGATGGCTATACGTTTTTAATGATCTTGGCGGCTTATGCGGTCAACCCTCATTTATACGATCTCAATTATTCGCTCGATCAGCTCACCCCAGTGTCCTATATCGCTGATCTGCCCTTATTTTTGTTTGTCAGTAATTCCGTACCCGCTGACAACCTCGAAGAGCTCATTGAGTATGGCAAAGAAAACCCAGGTGCGCTGACCTTTGGTTCCAGCGGTGTAGGTGCCAGTGCTCATTTGACGGGTGAAAGCTTTGGATTACGCACTGGGACCGAGCTCGTCCATATTCCCTACAATGGCAGCGCACCCATTTTGACTGATTTAGTCAATGGCGAGGTATCAATGGTCTTTGATCCCATTTTGATACCGATGCCCTACGCTAAAGAAGGACGCATCAAGGTTTTTGCCATCACCTCGCCCGAGCGCTGGCCAGATGAGCCAGATATTCCTACCATGGCAGAAGCAGGCCTACCTGACTTTAATATGAGTTCATGGGCTGGGCTCATGGCACCCACTGGAACGCCAGACGATATTATCGAGCGTATCTCGGCCGAGATCGCCGATATTGTGCAAGATCCAAAAATCATCCAACAGTTTCACCAAGCCGGTTTCGTCCCCGTTGGCGGCTCTCCAGCTGATTTAGACGAACTCATTAAAACAGACACACAGATGTATGGTGAAATCATTGAAAAAGCTAACGTTACCATCAATTAATATCCAAAATTGCTGCCATCCCTATGATTAATAAATTTGTTCCCGACCTCAATGAGGCTGTCGCAGGCATTCATGATGGCGCTACCGTCCTCATCGGAGGGTTTGGTGGCGCTGGTGCCCCAACTGAACTGATTCACGCGCTCATTGATCAGGGCGCACGTGATTTAACCGTCGTCAACAATAACGCTGGCAACTTTGAGACAGGGCTAGCTGCTTTAATTCAGGCTGGCCGTGTTCGCAAAATGATTTGCTCTTTCCCACGTGCGTCGCATTCGTGGGTTTTTAATGAAAAGTATAAAAAGGGGGAAATCGAGCTCGAGTGCGTGCCGCAGGGCACTATCGCCGAGCGTTTGCACGCTGGTGCGGCTGGTTTGGGTGGGTTCTATACGCCAACGGCTTATGGGACCGAGCTCGCCAAAGGCAAAGAAACTCGTGAAATTGACGGCGTGATGTATGTACTGGAAAAGCCCTTGCGCGGCGATTTTGCTTTGGTCAAGGCCGAGCGCGCCGACCGTTGGGGCAACCTGGTCTATAACAAAACCCAACGTAATTTTGGCCCGGTGATGTGTAAAGCCGCCAAAACTACTATTGTGCAGGTGCGCGAGTTTGTCGAGTTGGGTGATCTAGATCCCGAAGCTATCGTCACACCCGGGGTATTTGTACAGCGCGTCGTTCGTGTACAAAACCCAGAACTTTCAACGTGAGGGAAATAACCATGCTACCCAGACTTTCTCGTGAAGAAATGGCCCAGCGCCTGGCCAAAGACATCGCCCCAGGTAGTTATGTCAATATCGGCATCGGTCTGCCTGTACTCGTTGCTAACTATCTGGATCCCAAAGACGAAATCATCCTCCAAAGTGAAAATGGCATCTTGGGCATGGGCCCCAATGCGCCCGAGGGCGAAGAGGATTACGAGCTGATCAACGCTGGCAAAGAGCCCGTCACATTGCTCACCGGTGGGGCCTATTTTGACCACGTTGATTCTTTTACCATCATGCGTGGAGGGCATTTAGATTTGACCGTGATGGGTGCCATGGAGGTCGCTGGAAATGGCGATTTAGCTAATTGGAATCTAGGCCGTACTGGCCAGCCCCCCGCCGTAGGTGGTGCCATGGATTTAGCTGTGGGCGCCAAGCAGGTGTTTATCCTGATGGAGCATACGACCCGAGATGGAAAGCCCAAGATTGTCAAAAACTGCTCGTTGCCACTGACTGGTCTGGGGGTCGTTAACCGCATTTACACCGATTTAGCCGTACTCGAGGTCACCCCCGAGGGGCTGCGTGTACGTGAAATCAATCCTGGAGTCAGTTTTGAAGACCTACAAGCCCATACCGAGGCTGAATTACTGCCCATAACAGCAGCTGATGTGGCTAATTGATTTTCAGCAGGTTAGTTTTTTGCAGCAAAATAGTGAAATAATGTTAAGACTCATGTGAGAATGCTTCCCGCTCTAAAACAATGCGCTAATCTATAGCTTGGGATTAACGTAAATCATTGTTAGATAAAGAGGATCGACAAGATGAATAAAAACCTTTTCCCCCTGCGCACACTGCTAATTACTATTGCCAGTGTGACTTTGGCTGCTTGTGCCTCGGCTCCAGAGTCTGTCACACCACAGACAGTGACTAAAGTTCAAGTTGTTGATGTCGAAGAAACCATCGTACTTGAGTCTGATGCGCTTTTTAAATTTGACCGCGGTGACATCGAAGGCTTAACCGCCAGAGGCTTTGTTGAACTTGGCGAGTTGGTTGAAACCCTGGAAAACGATTTTGAAAGTGTTGAAGGTATCGAGCTTGTTGGTCATACCGACCGCTTAGGTTCTGATTCATACAACCTCACCCTATCTCAGCAGCGTGCTGAGACTGTCAAGCAATACCTACAAGAGCGCGGCATTCTTACGCCCATTACTGCCCGCGGTGTGGGCAAAGCACAGCCCGTGACCACAGACTGTCAAGGCGAGGTCGCCACACCTGAGCTCATCGCCTGTTTGCAACCCAACAGACGCGTCGTTATCAACGTCAATGGCACACGTTTGGTGGCAGAAGAAGTTGAAATAGAAGTCGAAGTTGAAAACTAAAGCATATGCTCATAAGTATTTGTTTGTTGTCTTTGTTGGGGCTACATATAAAAATAAAGGTGTAACTTTCATTATGTAGCTCTATTATGACAAGCAAGTTTCAAGCTTTATTTTTTGCCGCTGTATTGCTCATCAGCAGTTTTGGGCTATCAGCGGCACCTTTGATCTCAGCCCAAGGACTGCATGAACGATTGAATGCACCTCAATCTTCTGAGGCTGCTCCTGTGGGGACACGAATCATTGATATCCGTAGCCCCGAGGACTATGCTGCAGGCCATATTCCGGGGGCAGTTTCAGCGCCCTATGCTCAATGGCGTGGCCCCGCCCATAATCCCGGCCAATTGGTTGAGCTAGCCCAGCTAACCCAGCTGGTGCGCGATCTGGGCATCGATCACGACACGCCGATTGTGGTGACATCTACGGGTGATGATGTGACTGATTTTGGGGCGGCTGCCCGTGTGTACTGGACTTTAAAGTATCTGGGGTTACAACACCTATCCATCCTGAATGGAGGCATGCAGGCATGGCAACAGGCAGATCTGGCACTCAGTAAAGACGCGCCCAACATCAGCTCTAGTCAGTTTTCTCCACAAATCAATGACGCCATCCTAGCGACACAACAAGACGTCGCCAATCAGGTTGGTAACAACCAAACGCTGCTCGTGGATGCGCGTCCTGATAATTTCTATGCAGGCCAGACCAAAGCACCTACCGCTAAAAAACCTGGCACGATTAAAAATGCGGTTAATTTCAGTCATGACCAGTGGTTTGAACCCGGTACCACTTTGTTCGTATCGGCTGACAAAGCCAAAGAAATTGCCCAAGACCTATTACGCCAATCTCCCGCTGAGGTCATCTCATTTTGTAATACCGGTCATTGGGCTGCGACTGATTGGTTTGCCCTATCCGAAATGGTGGGACAACCCAACACCAAGCTTTACCCTGCTTCTTTAGCCGAGTGGAGCCAGACCGATGATCTGCCCATGGACAACGTCCCCGGGCGTGGCCAACAAATAATTTATAAACTCAAAGCTCTTTTTGGTAGCTAATCCTGACCCTATCGCATAATGAATCGTCGTCTACTTAGTATTTTTATCCTGGTTTTGTTTGTTTTGTTGCTGTGGTTTGTCTCTGTCCGACAATCCCTGTTGTTTCTGCTGGGCATCGGCATGGGCGCGGTGCTGGCGGGCGCACGTTTTGGCTTTACCACGGGCTGGCGGCGCTTGATCGAAGATCGTGATGGCAGCGGGGTCATGGCACAATTAGTGCTGTTATTTTTAGCGGCCCTGATCTCTATCCCGTTATTGGCCGCCTATCCTGGCGAGCTCAGCGCTGCGCTAGGTCCGCCTAGCTACAGCCTGCTGTTTGGCGCCTTTATTTTTGGGGCCTGCATGCAGGTCGCTGATGGCTGTGGTTCAGGTACGCTGTACAAGGCTGGCCTAGGCATCCCTTTGAATATGGTGATTCTGCCCATGTTTGCCCTGGGTAGCTTTTTAGGGGCAGCTCAGTTAGACCATTGGTTGGCCCTGGGCAGTATGCAACCAGTTAGTCTGGTGGATTCTTATGGGCCTTGGCGCGCATTGCTATTTACAGCACTGGGTTTGCTGGTTTTTGGGCTGGCGGCACGTTTATGGGCCGGCCGCTCGGCCCCCTGGTTTAATCGCAAACTGCTGATCGGCGCCATTTTGCTGGCTATTTTGGCAGTCTTAAACCTCATTATCGCAGGCACCCCATGGGGCATTGTCTATGGTTTTGGTTTGTGGGCCGCTAAAATTGCCCAGGCCTCGGGCGCGTTTGACCCCACTGCCAATGCTTTTTGGAGTCAGCCCGTCCACCAAGAGGCGTTAGCAAACACTGTCTTTATGGATGTCACCTCGATTACCAACATCGGCATCTTGGCGGGTGCTCTGTGGATTGCCTCAAAACCCACCAAAGGCGGCAGCGATGCACAGCCACTCAGTGCCAAACAATGGCTGATTGGGATTATTGCTGGATTTTTGTTGGGCTATAGCTCGCGCTTGGCTTTCGGATGCAATATCGGTGCCATGCTCAGTGGGATCTCGACCGGTAGTTTGCACGGCTGGATCTGGGTCCCTGTTGCGTTCTGCGGCTCGCTGATTGGGGTTCGCATCCGTCGTCACTTTCGTTTTTAAGTAGGCATCACCATGAACCAACGTTTATTGCTTATTGTTTTTTGGGTCGTGTTGCTTGGCTACTTTGGATGGGACTGGGCCTATAGCGACCCAGTCAACACCTTTGAAGAGCCGCCGATCCTGGCGATCGGCTCTGGACAGGCCCCCTCGGGTGGGCATTGCTCTAATTTTTAATAGCCCACCACCTACTGTCATTAAATCGGCGTGGCTGCGATTAATAAAACTGTGCCGTTACATTAGGGGGCGTGGTGAGCAGACTGGCCATGGGGCACACCACAAAGCTACGCGATTTTAGCTGCGCCTGCAGATCTAAAAACACATAGCTCATCCCGCCACTACCCCGCAAATATAAACGACGCCGATCAATATCACTGATGGTGGTCCAGCTGGTGAATTCGGTCGGCACCTGTTCACTGGTCGTGCCTGCTACCTGCAAATGCGCACTGCCAGATTCCGGTGGATCAATAGCTATGCCCCGCGGTCTATCAAAATTATTCATAATATGCGCGACCATTTGCACTGCCTGGTCGGCATCAGCCAGCTTTTCTGCAAAATGCGCATAATACACAGCACGTATAAACCGATCTGGCGATGTATCACTGGCTGGCAGACCTGCTTTAGCAATACCCGCGCCCGGCTGCACGGCCTGATACTGCATAAACTGGGCATGTGAGTGATCTACATTGCTCAAAAAGGTGTAGTTGTTTAGATTGGTCAGATGCCATGAAAACTGCGGGGCATTGGTCAATACCCCAACTGGATTGTCATAAACGGTACGCACCCCTTTATGAAACTCGATGACCATGCTCTGGCCATGAGCATCATGCAATGCATAATGAAATGGGGTCTCTAAACCGCCCAATATAGCCAGCGGCTCGACCGCTACCTGCAAATGCTCTAACGCTGCCTTGGCCTCGATCACTGTACCGCACTGACCCAATAAATATGTCCCCAAATCAGTCGCCGACAACGCAGCCTGGGATGAATCCAGATCAGGCTGTGGGCCACCCGCTGGACCATAAGACTGCACACTAAAACACAGCCCTGCCTCGTTCATTCCCTCGATAACCTTTAGATCGGCTTGGGCCGGCCGAGCACCAGGCTGCGGTACGCTGGTGGGCATAGTTATGGCCAACACCGTATAACGCGTCGTCCACTGCAAAGCAGGAAACCCCTCGGCCTGGGACTCGTATTTACTGTCCTTGGGAAAACGAGCCACCAAATAAGGTAGCTCGAGACTTAGCTCTAGAGTACGGCCTACATAAGGACGATTATTAGCATCCATATAAAGCAGCGAAGTACACATTATTTAATTCATCCTTTGTGATTAGCTGGGGTGACGTTTTTTCAATAAATATTTGTGAAAGCCATCCATCACCAATTCCTGACGTTGATTCTCGACATAGGTTTTAAATACCAACACCCCTGTCGTGTTGCCGGGTATGAGCTCGGCGATCTCTAAACGCGGATACACCGTATCACCGGCGACAACGGGCTTGAGAAAGCGGCTGCCCTGCTCTAAAAATGCAATCAAAGACTCATTCACCATATGCGGGAATAGCCCCGCCCCAGCCGCGGTCTGAATCACCACCTGAAACCCATGCGCCAACATATGATCAAAACCTTTTTGACGACAATATTCTACATCATAATGGATAGGATGATTATCACCACTGGCTAACTGAAATGCCGCAAATAATGCCTCGGTCATTGTTCGTGATGGCAGTGTAAACACCTCGCCGATCTTAAAATCCTCGAAATAACGCTGTTCTTTTTGGCTGAGCATACTTGTCCTTATTCACTAAAGACCAACAGAGAGCAAGACTATGATGATCAAAAATAAAAATCTTAATTTATTGACTGCGTCGTTCGGTTATTTGGAGTTTTATTCCATTCACGCTTAAAAACACACCGACGCGACATTGTAAAACTATTGTCTGATCAATACTAAAGGTCTTGATTACTAATAGCCATATGGAATTAACCCTGAGCACGATAAGTAACAAGCGTTCATCTGGTGTGCATAAAGCGATACCTATAGTTCCAGTTTTTCTAGGGTGGCTATAAAATACACCCATTCTAAGTTTAATCTCTTGGTTTTAAAGTTATTACATCAAAAGCAACATATCGTTGGAGGAACACCCGTGATCAAAAAAATAGGTTTAGGATTAGTCATGGCCGGAGCGGCCCTATTGGCACCTGCGCAGGCAGCAGCCTTAGACGATTGGCCCGATCGGAACATTACTGTGGTTGTCCCCTATCCTCCTGGTGGATCAGCCGACATCATGGGTCGTTTGGTAGCCAAAGTCATCACAGATGCCACAGGCACCACAGCTATTGTGGAAAACATCTCGGGCGGTGCGACGATACCCGGAGCCCGTGCAGTGCTGCGTGAGCCCAGCGATGGTCACACCTTTTTCATGGCCAGTGATAACACCCTGAATGTTAACCATCACCTCTTTGAAGAGCTGCCTTATGCTGAGGACGACTTTGTCCCTGTCACCGTGCTCAACAACTACCCTCACTGGTTAATTGTGAAAAATGACGACCGCTTTGCGGATTTTGAGGCCTTTAAACAATACATCGTCGATCATCCCGGCGAGGTGTCCATCAGTATTAATACTATTGGCGGTGCTGCTCACCTAGCTTTGGAAAAATGGCGCCAGGAAAATGATTTCGATTTTGAAATTATCCCCTACCGAGGCTCTCCACCAGCAGTCCAAGACCTGATTGCCGGTGTGACAGACGCGCATATTGACGTTGCCGGTTCATCCATTTCGCACGCCCGCAACGAGGCGGTGAACCCACTCGCCGTGTTGCAGGACACACCGTTAGATGAATTTCCCGATGCTGCTACCCAGAGCTTTGATAATGAGAAAGACTTTGTCATCCGGTCAAACTTGTCCATAGTGGCTAAAAAGGGCACCCCAGACGAAATCCTGGCAAAGGTCTATGAAATCGTCAAAGAAGGCGCCACTACCGAGGAATTTATCAATACCTTGAATACGCTGGCCTATGAGGCAGTTCTAATGGAGCCCGCAGAGGCCAACGAGTTTATCCAAAGCGAAACCGAACGTTACCGCGATCTGGTCGAGCTCTCTGGATTAGAAAAGCAATAAAAATAACAAGAACAACATTCTTCTCTCCAGTTGCCCAGCCAAGCGCTGGGCTTTTTTTTTGCTAATATATAACGAGACATCAAAAAACGACTCTTGTCGGCCAGCGCACATGGCCTGCACAAAACGCGCAACTCTATCTTCCCCTCTGCCTGGATACGCCTCATTTTATGGAACTGCACCGCCGCCTGCTTTTTTTGCTGACCCCACCCATCATCACCCTCATTGGTCATTTATATGTTGCTCAACGCTTGAGCTCAGCTTGGTCCAATCCATTTTGGAAGATCACTTGTTTGGTCAGCCTACTTTTGATGTACGCCGGTATTACCGCTGGTTTTTTAATCCGCCATGATCAAAGCACTCCATTAAAAGATCGAATCTCGTGGATTGCTTTTACTCTTTTGGGTCTATTTTCTTGGCTATTTGTTCTGACTTTGCTGCGAGATGTGACGCTGTTGGGCTTTGGGGTGACTGATTTCTGGTCGCGCTTTGGACCTGAGGCAGGTCTCCTGTTTAAGCGCTATAGCGTCTTTGTCATTATTGCTGTTAGCCTCATTGCCACTGTGATCGGTTTTTTTAATGCCCGAAGCACACCCCATGTGGTCGAGATTGAAATCAATATTCCCGACCTGCCCCCTGAGCTTAAGGGCTTTAGTCTGACCCAGATTACTGACTTGCATGTCGGGCCCACTATCAAAAAAGATTTTGTGCAACGTGTAGTTGATACTGCCAATGGCCTCAATAGCGATGTCATCGTATTGACGGGTGATTTGATTGATGGCGATGTCGCAGGGTTGCGGCCACATACAAACTTATTAGCGGATCTTGATGCGCCTCTGGGTGTTTATGCGGTAACGGGCAACCATGAATACTATTCAGGGGCACCGCGGTGGATTGCAGAGTACGAAAGATTAGGGATGCATGTACTGCAAAATGAGCACGTGGTGCTGCCCTATCAACAAGGACAGCTACTACTGGCTGGAGTGAATGATTATGATGCAGGTCGTTTTGATAGCAGTTGGGCAACCGATCCCCATGCCGCCATCAAAGATGCTCCAGATGATGTAGGGGCCAAAATACTGTTGGCGCATCAACCACGCAGTATGCAAGAGGCCGCCCAAGCAGGCTTTGATTTGCAACTTTCAGGGCATACGCATGGTGGGCAGTTTTGGCCATGGGGGTACTTTGTGCGTTTACAGCAACCCTTTGTCGCAGGACTAGACCGCTATAAAGATCTACAGGTCTACACCAGCCAAGGGACTGGATATTGGGGCCCACCCATGCGGGTGGGCGCGCGCTCAGAAATTACGCGTATCCGCCTTAAATAAATGACCGGATACTTGGTTTTATTTGAGCCAATTATTTTTAGCTTGGTCCAAATCGCCGCGCGTGTCCATTAGATCCCATGCAAAACGCATGACACGTGTAAAATCGGCGTCATCAGTAGGTAATAAAAAACCTAATTCGTCTTGGGGGGTTAGCGGGTCATCTATGAATAAGGCAGCCAGGCGATCATCCTCATTGGCATAGTGCAAGGCCTCAAAGGTTTCAGTGATCATGATATCGCCCTTGCCTTCGGCAATCAGTCCAGGAATTTCGGCATTATGCTCATGGGTAGAAACTTTGGCATCAGTGAGGTGCTCGAGCACAAATTGTTCATTGGTCCCGCCGGGGTTTTTGATTACATGCACCTCGGGCTGATTTAAATCCTCTAGGCTTTTGTATTTATCGACCTCGGATTTACGGGCCAAAGCGACCTTGCCAAAAGGGGCGTAGCCCGGCAGCATGTCGACCTGTCCCAAACGAGTAGCATTACGGGTAATGCCACCCACGGCCACATCAAACTTATCGGCTTGTAGGTCATCCAGTAGATCAGGCCAACTGGTAGGTACATATTCGATCGTCAGGTTGAGCACATCGGCCATGGCGGTGATGACATCGATATCATGACCCTCGTAGTCCCCATCCTCGGTCTTGATGGCAAAAGGTCGATAGTCACCGGGCGTACCTACACGGATGACCTGCTCTTCCATGATTTGGTCTAAACGAGGGCCCGCATGCGTCGCAGTCGCTATTCCGAATGATACCGCCAGCCCGGTTAATAAACCCACAGTTTTCCTCATGGAAATGTCTCCTAAAATTGATTTTTATCAGGGTTTCTTTGTGTGCTTTTGCGCAATCAAAGTTGCAAATTGTAGTCTTGCGCCATTATGCATGGTACCGAGGTCTTCATTATATTTGATGATGTCCCAACCTTGGTAAGCCTCTTTGAGCTGCCCCTCTTTAAAGGTAAAAGGAAAGCGGACAGGACAAGGATTTTCTGCAGTATCCATAGCGCAGACGATGACATTATAGCCACCTTCACGCGTGCGCTCTTGCATATTGGCCAAAACCGGCCCAACTGTGGCTGAATCAAGAAACATCAAGGTCACAGTACAACCAATAAAATCGTAATCTTCGGTCAGGTTGGCATCCTGTATGTCATAGACTTGGGCATTGAGATTACTTAGGTTTTCTTGGGCAATAATTTCGCGCAGCATTTGAATGCCATTAGGATTATTGTCGACGGCAGTGACCTCAAAACCCTGCTGTGCTAAATACAAGGCATTGCGCCCATTCGAGCAACCCATTTCTAATGCTTTACCCACCGGGGCCAAGCCAACAGTCGCTACAATTTCACTATGTGCAGGATTTAATCCATACTTTTGATTCAAGTTTTCAGGCATCAGATGCTCCTATTGACCAGTCTGTCGATACAGCGCCATATGGGCGCCCGCTTAATCTTTTGGCAGTTTAAATCACCCCTCCTTATCCGCACCCGATTCCCATGTAATGATTGAGACAACTTTCTGTCGTTACTGTTTGCAAATTGGTCTCCTAGGCGGCTGCAATTTCTATTAATTACTGCTATAGTTTGCTCTTTTAAGGAATGATTATGAGAATTATTCGCAATACCTTCTTGACACCGTTTTTAGGCGCGGCTTTATTGACCTTTGGCCTGACGGCTCATGCTTTTGAACTGGAACATAGTGCGGGCACCCTGCGCTTGGAAAATACACCTCAAAAAATTGTCAGCTATGAGTTGTCCCATCTAGATACCCTCAACGCTCTGGGTATTGAGGTAGCGGGCGTGCCCCAGTCTGTTTATGGGGGTGTTTTAGAAAAATTTAATCAAAGCCAGGTAGTGGGCACTTTATTTGAGCCCGATTATGATTCTTTAGAGGCGCTGCATCCCGACTTAATTATTGCCGGAGGCCGGTCAGAATCCGCTATTCCTGAACTTATGGAGCTGGCTCCTACGGTCAGCTTTATCACTGATCCGAATAATTTTTTAAATTCAGTTGAGCAATCCACCCTCCAATTGGCGCGCGCTTTTGATAAAACAGTAGAGGCGACTCAACAGCTGGAACAGCTAGAACAACAAATCGCCAAACTCTACGAAATTAATTCGGATAAAACGGGGATGCTTTTGTTTACCATCAATGGTCGGCTCATCCCACATGCACCTGGTGATCGATTTGGTTACGTCTATGAGCTCACCGGCCTACAATCCGTATTGCCCGAACGGAGCACTGCCGAATTAACCCAGCCCCGCCCCAAGCCTGATAGCCCCGAAGCTGAGGCTGCTGCCATCAAAAATGCTACCGAGCTAAACGCCATTGCCCAAGCCGACCCTGACTGGATCATCATCGTAGATCGCGGTGCTATCAATAATGGCAAAAAAACCGCTGCGGACACTTTGGCTGCCCACGAGACACTAAACAAAACACAGGCTTTTAAAAAGGGGCAGGTTTATTATGCTGATCCCAATGGCTGGTATTTAATCACCGGCGGATTAAATAATTTAAATACCATCACCGCTGATATGATCGAAAAAATGGGCTCATAGACACCACACATCCATCATTAAACTACTCTGCATTTGTCGTCGCAGACAGTGCCAACAGGCGTTTGCGCACATATTCAGCCCACTGTAATAGTGGTGCATCATAATGACGACGCGCAATCAACTGTAAGCCCAACGGCATCCCATCGGCATCCTGCTCGACAGGCATCCCGAGGCACGGCACGTGCAAAGCACTCCAATAACAATTAAATGCCGAACTGCCCGTATGAGTCTGCGTTTTAGGGGCGGCACCTGCTGCACCTATCGTCAACACCACATCGACCTCATTTTCCTGAAACCAATCGTCTAACTGCAAACGCGCGCGCTCTAAATCAATATAGGCCCCGCGAACCTGCTCAATATCAGCGTTGTAGCCCGTGTTGATCAACTGCTGCAGGGCTGGACTGAATGCTGAGAATAACTGGGGCAACACTGCCTGCTGAGACTGCACCATTTCTACTGCCATTAATAGCCGATGCTGCGCACTGACCTGCTGCATATCTATAGGCAGGGCACATAATCGGGCCCGCAATAAATCAGCGCACCGCTGCAATGATGCTTGCATTGAAGCACTGGCCTGTGCCCAAAAAGGCCCCTGATACACCACAATCCGAAGTGGTCGCTGGGTATTAATTGTTTCGGTTTCTTTTAATACCTCACCTATCAATACCTGATACAGCAAAGCAATATCCTCTAGGTAACGTCCAAACCAGCCCACCGTATCAAAGCTTTCAGCAAAAGGAGCGAGCCCCTGCCGACTCAGGCGACCAAAGGTAGGTTTAAACCCATACACCCCACAAAACGATGCTGGACGAATAATGGAACCCCCTGTCTGCGTGCCGATTGAGAGCGGGACAAAGCCTGCTGCCACCCCAGCAGCAGAACCACTGGATGAGCCCCCTGGCGTGCGCCGGGAATCATGGGGATGGCGCGTTGCCGGTGGCTGGGCGTAGGCAAACTCGGCCGTAGTGGCTTTGCCCAAAATAACCGCACCCGCCTGGCGTAAGCGAGCAACGCAGGCGGCATCATAAGCAGGCTGGCGGCAAAACACCTCATGCGCCCCATAAGCAGTAGGCATGCCTCGCACATCAAGCACATCTTTGATGGCAATGGGAATACCTGCCAAGGGCAACTGAGTATCCACCATGGCGGCCTGCCGTTGTGCCATGGCCTGATCCCAATAAGCCATGGCCTGTACCTGCGACTCTCGCGCCTGGAGCGCATCCAAAAACTGCTGCACATACGCCTGTGCACTCAGTTCCCCTTGGCGGATAGCATTGACTGCAGCCTGTGCGCTGCCAGTAAATATAGGTGGCGAAATCCCCATGAATAACCTTGTAGCTGTAAGTATTAAGAATTTTTGTGTCTAAGGATACATATAAATTGTATTGGCTTAAAGAAATGCTCAACCCTAAGATAAATAAAGAAATATTATTTAAAGATTTCGCTTTCTACTCAAAGCATACCCTCTATGGATAGTCTTAGGTTTTTTCTCAGTGCCATCAGCAGGCAATCGCTACGTGCAGTACCTACTATTGTGGGTATCTTGCTGATCAACTTTTTTCTGTTGCAACAAGTACCCGGTGATGCCGTCGATATCATGGCCGCCGAGGCAGGCGGTGCCAGCGCAGAAAGCATGCAGGCCATGCGCGAGGCTTATGGTCTGCTGGGCACGTGGTGGCAGCAGCTGGGAAACTACTTGGGGCAACTGGCCCGCGGTGATCTGGGGGTCTCGCCACGCTTTAATGAGCCGGTGCTGGATTTGATTTTTAAACGTTTACCCAACAGTCTTTTTCTAGTGATCTCTGGGCTGAGCCTGGCTATTGGGGTTGGCTTGGTACTGGGCAGCCTGATGGTGCGTTTTCACCGTCAAGTACCTGACCGCGTGCTGTCATTATTTAATTTGCTGCTGTATTCAACGCCCGGGTTTTGGTTGGGCTTGTTGCTGATTTATGTATTTTCCGTCCAATTAGGCTGGTTGCCCGCCATGGGCCATGCCAGCATCGATAGCAATCTGAGCGGCTGGTCATGGATCCATGACCGCCTCCGACATGCCATTTTGCCCATCCTGACAGTGGCCACATTTTTCATCGCTGTCTATGCACGATTAACCCGCGCCAGTCTGCTCGATATCGAAGATGCAGAATATATCCGCACCGCCCGCGCCAAAGGGCTGGCCCCGTGGCGAATTACGTGGTTTCATCGCCTGCGCAATGCCCTCATCCCCGTCAGTACCATGGCCGGGGTGCATTTTGCGGCATTGTTTGGCGGCGCAGCTGTGACCGAAACTGTTTTTGCCTGGCCCGGCATTGGCCGCCTCACCCTGCAGGCTGTAATGACCCGAGACTTTCAATTACTGCTGGGCATTTTGCTGCTTTCCTCACTGGTCGTCGTGATTATCAACATTGTGATCGATGTCTTTCAGCAATGGCTCGATCCTAGAATTCGCACTGAATAATATTCATGAATACTTATACGCGTTCACTGTCTAGCCCTGTCAAAGCAACACCCATACTAAAGAGCACGTTATCTGCAGTGCCGCGCTCAGTCCTGCACACGGTAATGCAACTAAATGGATTGCTCATCTTATTAGTGATCTTAGCCCTCACCGCCTGTGCATCATGGCTGACCGTGCACGATCCACTGGATATGGCTGGTATGCCCTTGTTACGTCCCTGGCAGGATGCGGCTCACTGGTTAGGGACAGATTCCATGGGTCGTGATGTATGGGCTGGGTTATTGTACGGCGCGCGTACCTCATTATTCATTGGGGTAGGAGCAGCCACCATCAGTCTGAGTGTCGGCATGACTGTCGGTCTGTGTGCGGGCTACTTTGGAGGCTGGATTGAGCAGGGCCTGAATCGCCTCACAGCGCTTTTTCAAACGATCCCTGCTTTCTTGTTGGTGATCGTGCTCGTTACGATTTATCGCCCCACCCTGTCCACCATCATTTTGGCTATTGGATTGGCCTCCTGGCCTGAAATAGCTCGTTTAACGCGGGCCGAATGCCGCCGCATCAAGGCGCTAGAGTTCATACAGGCTGCCCGCTGTGCGGGGTTTTCTCATCGTCATATCATGACTCGCGAGATCCTGCCCAATGCATTACCCAGCATCATCGTGAGCAGTTCCATCCTGATTGCACATGCCATTTTGATGGAATCCGGTCTGGCCTTTTTAGGGCTCAGCGACCCTAACGTAGCTAGCTGGGGGGCCATGATCAGCAGTGGCCGCGAGCAGCTCAGCTCGGCGTGGTATTTGACCGCCATTCCAGGAGTGGCCATCGCATTTACAGTGCTGGCATTTAATCATTTGGGAGATCAACTCAATGACCGCTTTAACCCCCGACAACGAGTTTAGTCTGCACTGCACCAACAGTATGGGTGGGCACCCTTTATCAGCCAACGGTGTATTTCCAGTACGATTCTCATTGGGTGACAGACCACATGGTGAACTTACCCAGGCGATAGATACTGCGGCTCATCAAAAGCATCACTTTTTACTGCAGGTCCAAGACCTAACCGTTCGCTACGGCCGTAAAACAGTGGTTGAACCCATGAATTTTAGTCTGGCACAGGGGCAAACGCTGGCTTTGGTGGGCGAATCAGGATCAGGCAAAACCACCACTGCCCTAGCGCTGTGCGGGCTTTTGCCACGCAATGCCCATGTGCAGGGGGAAGCCTATTTCCAAGGCACGGACCTATTGTCTTTGCGGCCTGCCCAGTTACGCGCCTATCAGGGCAGTGATATTGGGGTTATTTTCCAAGAACCCCTCAGTAGCCTTAACCCCGTATTGCGCATCCATACCCAAATTGATGAGGTCCTAAAAACCCATACCCAGCTGGGCAAGAAACAACGTACAGTCCGAATACTACAGTGTTTAGAACAGGTCGAATTACCCCAGCCGGAAATATTGATGCATCGTTATCCACATCAACTGTCAGGAGGGCAACGACAACGTGTCATGATCGCCATGGCCATTGCCTGCGAGCCCCGTCTGTTGGTGGCTGATGAACCCACCACCGCACTGGATGTGATTACCCAAAAAGGGATCCTAGATTTACTGCATAAAATACAGCAGGAATCTAATATGGCTATGCTTTTGATTAGTCATGATCTAGCGGTCGTAGCCGAACGTAGCGATCATGTTGTAATCATGCATGAGGGGCGCATCATTGAGCAGGGCCGTACCGCGCAGGTATTACAATATCCTCAGGCCGGCTATACACAGCAATTAATCAAGGCCACTTTACCCATTGAGCTCAATTTGCATTATCAACAGTCGGGTTTGGATACCCACCCCGCAAATACCGCAGACCTAGATAACAGCCAACCACACGGGCCTAACACGGCTGTTGGCGTCCCGCCCCTTTTGCAAGTCAGCGAGCTGCACAAAACCTTTTCCCAAAAAAACCAAGTGCGGCGTGCTGTTGATGGGGTGAGCTTTAATCTATACACGGGCGAGACTCTGGGACTAGTCGGTGCCTCGGGCTGTGGGAAATCCACCCTGAGCCGTTTGATCATGCGTTTGCACGAACCCGACGCGGGCGAAATCCATTTTCAAGGGCAGTCTTTGTCAGCCGCTAAAGGAGCAGCCTTGCAGTCCCTGAGACCGCGTATCCAAATGGTGTTCCAAGATCCTTATGGATCATTAAATCCACGCACCTCTATTGGCAAGCTATTCGACCAATTACAGCGCCTGCATTTTCCCCAGCGCAACCGTGGTCAACGACTCAAACATAGCCACGACATGCTGGATGCCGTTCACATGAGCACCCAAAGCCTAAAGCGCTACCCCCATGAATTTTCCGGGGGTCAAAGACAGCGCATTGCCATTGCACGCGCCCTACTGCTACAACCCAAACTGCTGATTTGCGATGAGCCTGTTTCGGCCCTGGATGTGTCTATTCAAGAACGCATATTGGACCTTTTTGTTGGACTCAAAAAGGAATTCAACTTATCGTATTTATTTATATCGCATGATTTGGCTGTGGTGCGCTATATATCCGATCGGTTATTGGTCATGCACGAGGGGCAGATCGTCGACACCCACCATTTTGAAAATGCCCAGTGGTCGGCGCCGCGTCACCCCTACACGCAGCGCCTCATGCAGGCGATCGCCCGTTTTCCATTCCCGTTGACACAGCGCATCTAAATACCGTCCGTCACTATCCCAGCCCATAAGATTGAACCATGACATTGATACACTCTTTAAACGATTTAGAACAGCAACTGCATTACCACCTGTCTTTACTGCGTTTACCCGAAGCCAACTGGCCGCCTGCCCGCATGCACAAAGGCCAGCCCATTTACGATGTCATTATTGTGGGAGCAGGCATGTCAGGCGCTTGTGCAGCGGCAGCACTAAAGCTACGGGGCATTCATAACATAGCGCTTTTTGATGTGGCCGAACCCCATCAAGAAGGACCTTGGGCCACGTTCGCACGGATGGAGACCCTACGTTCACCCAAAGAATTAACAGGCCCGGCCCTGGGTATACCGATGCTGACCTTTCAGGCCTGGTACACCGCCCAACACGGCACAGCAGCCTGGCAAGAACTAGATCGTATCCCCCGACTGGTATGGCATGACTACCTACAGTGGTACAAAGAAATACTGCAGCTACCCGCCATCAACCAACAGCAACTGCTGGATATTGATAGTGTCAGTAGCGATGAACTCACTACCCCTATCGCCCAACTGCATTTCCAAGACCAGCGCACTCAGGAAAAATACACCCACTATGCACGGCACGTGATTTTAGCCCTAGGCATGGGTGGATTTGGGGGGCCTAATATCCCCGCCTGGGCGCAACAACTGCCCAAAGAAAGCTGGTATCACAGCAGCGAAATAATCGACCCACACAGTTTTAAAGGTCAACGCCTGGTGGTGGTTGGCGGCGGCGATTCTGCCCTAGATGCCGCTGCAACAGCACTAGAGCATGGGGCACAACATGTAGATTTGTGCATTCGTGGTTCGGGCTATACCCATATTAATTATTCAAAAGCACTGGGCCATGCAGGCCACCGAGCCGGCTACGCATCGCTAACTGCCGCACAAAAATCAGCCCTCTTGGGCTTTTTAGCCCAACACGCTACGCCCCCCTCACGCGGCACCGTCGCACGTGTTATCGCCATCGAAGAACAACGCCCGGGCACATTAAATATTCATTTTAATTATGAAATAGAGCATGCCGAATACCTAGAGGGGCAACTCACACTCAACGCAGCAGATCAAGAAGGCATCGTCGCTGACGCACTCGTACTGGCCACTGGCTATCGTACCGATCCCCGCCTACGCCCCGAGCTGCAATCTATCATCCCGCATTTGCAGTTTTACGAGGCCGACGCAATCGCTGCCCACGTACCGCACGAAGGGGGGGTTATCCCCGAGCTCAACCAAGACTTTTCTTTTCAAGCTCGACCCGACAGCCATTACCCACTGGCAACACAAATACACTGCTTTATGCATGCAGCCATCCTCAGCGTCGGACGCATCTGTGGCGATATCCCCGGCATCAGCCAGGGTGCAACCCAAATGGCCCAAGGAATCGCCGCTAAAATTTACCAAGCAGAATTTGACCACGAGCTAGCCACAGTGGAAAACTACGACGAGCTCGAAGTCAGTGACGAAGCGCTCCAACCCCTATTGGACCTGGCCCAACAAACGAAAACGCGGAAAAAATCTATTGTTTAAGCTTAGACAGCATATATTAAAGAGCCTTAACAAAATAATCTTTTTTCTTAGCAAGTGCTCGCTCTTACGGTTGACATAAACCCGCGCGAATGTATAAAACATATACAATGCGGCCTCTCTCGGTGTACCTGCTTTTGCAGGTAAACCGCTGAGAGGTTTTTTATTGCTGCCTACTTTCTGCTCACTTTGTAAGCGCATCCAAAAAAACAGGCCCGCAAATGCGGACCTGTTAACGCGTAGCTACAAAATAGGTACGGTTGCTAAACAAGCTTTAAGGTTGCTCTTTTCCCTTTTATCTCAGTTAAAAAGGAATATCATCATTCCCATCGCTGCTATCCACATGGTCCGCGCTATCTGATTCAGAGGCAGCTGCAAAATCGTCGTCCTGGACGCGGCTAAACGCCTGCTCCATCGCGGCTTCGACGGCATCGATGCGCTCTTTGCACACGTTATAAGCACTGACCGATTCCGTGACGATCGTCAATAAATCATCGATGTTGGGTTCGTCTTGTGCACGCAGGGTATCAGCGTGCTTTTGCAGGGTTTCGTAGGCTTGTTTAAAGCTTTGTTGGGACATATTAAGCTCCTGTTGTTTGCATATTTGAGTAAGTTTCCTAAATACGCTATGTGTCATTCAGCGTATCAGGTGTATCCGCCTGTTTTGTTTTGATCTGGGTTACCTGGGCATCCAATATGCCCTTTTTAAATTCGACTTTTATCGGCTGCCCCACTTGAACGGCAGTCGGATCGGTAATGATGTGATCCTGCGCGTCGCGTATCAAGGCAAAACCACGCTCGAGGGTTTTAGTGGGCCCCTGCCCGGCTATTTCACGAAATAACGCGACGGCATTATGGCGTGCGGTATTCAAATGACGGTGGCTTTCACGCTGTAGCAGTTGAAAGCAGTCGGCCAGCTCTTTTTGACTCAGACGGATTTGTTTTGGCGCCTCGCGTTGGATTTGTTGTAAATGCTCATGGACCTGTTCACGGCTACGACGCACTATAAACCCGCTGCTGAGGGTGGTGTTTTCAAGTAGATTTAGACTGTTTCGGCGCGCTGCATGCAGCAAGGCTTGGCTCCTGCCTTGGACCTGTGTCAATAAGGTCGGGATCTGCCCACGCACAATTTTAAGTTGTTCGTGTGCCTGCTGGCGGATAGTATCAATGTGTGTTTGCACCCCATCACGTGCCTGCACTAGGGTCTGATTAGCCTGCATCCGTATAGTAGAGAAATTCTGTTCTACCGCGCGGCTATAGGCGTATAAATACTGTTGCACCCCGCGTTGTACCTGAGCATAGTTGTTTTGCAAGGTCACGGCGCGATTGCGAATCAATTGCCAAATACCGCCAATGACCTTGCTAGGGGTGTCAAATGACTGCTGCGCAACATCATCTAAGACCGTATGATCACGCTCGTGGCCTATGCCGGTGTGCACAGGGATGGACAGCTCGCAAATCGTTCGCGCCAAATCATAATCATTGAGCCAGGCCAAATCATTAACAGCACCGCCCCCACGAATGATCACCACCGCATCAAATGAGTAGCCCTGATGACTATCCACGGCGTTTAATAAAGTTTGGCGGATCTCTTGGGCTGCCCCCTCACCCTGAAAGCGCGAATGCACATAGACAAACTCACATAGCCCAAAGGTCTGCAGTCGCTGAGCATCTGCCTGAAAATCCCCTAACCCCGCAGCCTGCTGCGGAGACACCACCAACACCCGATAATAATCCCAGGGGCGCGGTAATTCTTGGTTGAGGGTGAGCAGCCCCTGTTGTTTGAGGCGTTTAATAATTTCGCGTTTCTTAGCCTCGAGATCCCCCAGCGAGAACCTAAAATCAATATCATTAATAAATAGGCTAAAACCGTACTGCGCATGAAAAGATGGTCGCGCCCGCACTAATAACTTAATCCCAGGGGCCAACTGCATGCCGGTTTCGCGCTCGAAACGGGGTAACAAGGTACGCGCCACATTGGCCCAAATCACAGCACGAGCCTGGGCAATCACATTGGCCTGTGCGTCGCGCTCGGAAAGCTCGAGGAAAACATGATCACCACGCAGCTGCGCATTGACGACCTCGACCTCAGTCCAAACCCCCTCACGAAACAACTGATTAATAGCGCTGGACACCCCATCTAGCAACTGCGACAAGCGTAATCCCGAACGCTCGGCACTGACCTCGTAATCGCGTCCGGCCTCATTTAACAATGAGGATGCGTGTGTATCTGTAGTCGCTGATGACGGGCTCTGTTTAGTGGCAGGCAGCCAGCGCTGAAAAGGCGCAACCTCGAGCCCAGCTGGGACATACCAAAGTCGACGCTCGGGGTTCCAACGAGCACCTAGGGCTTTGGCCTCATCCTTTTCCCTAAAAGGCACATTTAGAAAGGTCACCTCAGAGAGAGCATATTCGTCGTTTCTATTCATCGTCTTTGCGGTACGTAATTTAATGCAGTACGTAATTTAAATTTGTATGGGTGATTTAGGCCAAGCATGCTTAGGTGGCGTAAAAAATCAACCCCTAGTTTACCTAAAAGCCTCTTTGCTGTAGATGCGCGATGAATTTATTATCATAGAAGGGGTTTATAAATTTCCCTTATTAAATAAAGGTTTTTAATGCACGTACGCGCACCCCTATTTGTAATACCCTTGGCCAGTGTCTTAGTGGCCAGCAGCCTATACGCCACGTCCGCCCACGCTGAATATACTTTTGAACTGGGCGCTGTTTCACTTTATAAAGACCGCGGCGAGGACCAGGATGAAAAGGACACCAACTTTCGCCCTGCCCTACAAGGCGCCTGGCAATATCAGCACAGCAGTGGCGTATTTATGGGCAATTGGTTTTCTACGGGCAAATTTGGCAGTGCCTCATTGCAGTTAGATACCCTGGCAGGTTACGGAATAGATATCGGTGACAACGCCCGTCTAGAAGCCGGATACAACCATAGCATTTATCCCCACGAGGGCAGCCTGAACTCCAATGAAATCTTTGCCAGCTTTGGGTACAAGAACCTCACCCTAGAGGTCTTTAGAGGATTACGTTCGGGGGTTAATAACAAGGATATGTATTACAACTTTGATTACGTGCATCCCATCGACGCCCGCTGGAGCTTAGGTGCGGGCATGGGGTACGAGCATTTTGGAGACAGCGATGAAAAAAGCAAAATCGATTATCGTGCGGGTGTGTTTTATCAACTGAATAACGTCAGCACAGTATCGTTATTTTTGGCTGGCGCTAACCGCAAACATGCGGTGGAAAACGGTATCCGTGACAACCGCGTCATACTGGGCTTCAACCTGGATTTTTAATCCATAAAGCATAAACCGATGACCAATGGCCAATAACCGGTAACCAATTGCCAATGACCGATTACTGATAAATTCCCCAATCATTATTTAAAAAGTCACGACCGCTAACCTTGGGCGGGTAGCACATGCAACCACGCCACCAATGCTAACAGGGTCGCCAATAGCACTGGCGGCGTAATCAAAAGGCCGATTTTCATGTACTGCCCCCACCCCACTCGATAGCCCTTATTAGCTAGCACGTGCAACCACAACAAAGTCGCCAGGCTACCTATGGGCGTAAACTTGGGGCCTAAATCATTACCAATCACATTGGCGTAGACCATTAACTCGTGCGTGAGTGGTGCGACCTGGGCCTGCTCAATAGCTAAGGCACCCACCAGTGTCGAGGGCAGATTATTCATCACAGAGGCGACGATAGCCGCTAAAAACCCCGTACCAACCGTTGCCACCCAAGCGCTTTGCTGCCCTAGCCAATTGAGCCAGACCACTGCGTAATCCGTTAAGCCGGCATTACCCAGCCCATAGACCACCAGGTACATACCTACAGAAAAAAGCACGATCTGCCACGGTGCGCCGCGTAAAGCCGAACTGACAGAAACCACAGCGCCCCGCCCGCCAGCCCACCAACGCCCTGCAATCACCATCAAAATAAACGCTGCGGTCCCCGTCACAAATGCGATAGGGATAGCCAAAGGGGCTGTAACAAAATAGGCCACTAACAGCACAGCCAATAAAGGAAAAGCCGCCCGAAACACCATGGGATCACGAATGGCAGCCCGCGGGGCCTCGAGCGCAGCGACCGAGTACGTAGCGGGAATTTCGCGCCGAAAAGCAAACCACAGCACCAACAGCGTGGCCAGTACGGACACCAAGTTGACTGGCACCATCACCGCGGCATAACGCCCAAAACCCACATCAAAATAATTAGCGCTGACTATATTGACTAAATTAGAAATAACCAACGGCAAACTAGCAGTATCAGCAATGAATCCAGTCGCAATGATAAAGGCCAGTGCCGCCGGGGGTGCGAACCGCAACCGCAACAAAATCGCCATCATAATTGGAGTCAGCAACAATGCCGCCCCATCATTGGCAAAAAAAGCTGAAATCAGCGCACCTAGAATGATGATCAGGGGAAAAAGAACAGGCCCCCGACCCCGCCCTAAACGAGCCACATGCAACGCAGCCCAACCAAAAAAACCAGCCTCATCCAGGATTAAGGAAATAACAATGAGGGCAACAAAGGTAAAAGTGGCATCCCAGACAATATCCCAAACAATGGGCACATCAGACCAATGAACTACCCCAGTCATTAGAGCTACTGTTGCGCCCCCCAAAGCGCTCCAACCAATGCCCAAACCGCGGGGCTGCGCGATCACCAAAACCAAGGTGATTACAAAAATCAGGAATGCCAGCATAGATTTAGTATTTGATTAATTAGTCGCGTGAATCACGTAGCGCTTTGAGACCTTGGGCCCATACCTGGAGCTCGCCCAACATCGTTTGAGCTGAGCGCTCAATGGCCTCGTTTGCTGTAAATACACCCGTATCACGATCCACCATGGGACCCACGCCCGGAATAGCGACCCCCTCGGGGATGGGCATCATTTTGAGGGTAGTGACCTGTAATCGAGCGGCCTGGGCGGCACGCAATCCACCTGAAACCCCACCATAACTAACAAAACCGCAAGGCTTGTAATTCCATTCGTGATAAACATAATTCAGGGCGTTAACCAACGCGGGTGTGGGGCTGTAATTGTATTCGGGCGCCACAAATACATACGCATCGGCACTATCGACACTGGCACCCCAGTTTTTGGTGTGTTCGTGTTCGTATTGCTGCATGATGGGGTGTTTGGGCTCGTTATACATTGGCAAGTCCAACTCGGCCAAATCCACCACCTGAACGTCAAAATCACTGTGCGCCCGGGCGTAATCCGCAAACCAATGACCAACCGAGCCACCCATACGACCTGGACGAGTACTGCAAATAATCACCTGTAGTTTTAAAGCCATCACACCGACTCCTTAGAGTTAATAAATACCCGTCTATCTTACCTAATAGACAACCCGGTTGCGACCGGTAGCCTTGGCAACATAAAGGGCTTCATCGGCTTTTTTCAATAACCGCTCGACATTACTATCAGGCTGCGGCACCGTGTGGGCCAAACCCACACTGACTGTCACCTGACCAAAAGGTGAGTCCTCGTGTTGCAGCTCTAGTGCCTGCACCGCTGCTACTATTTGTTCTGCCAACTGGATGACCTGTTGCTTTGAAAGATCTACATATAATATGGCGAATTCTTCGCCCCCGTATCGGCCAGCGATATCCATAGCACGCCGAGAGTACTTTTTCAAAACCTGAGCAATGTGTTCTAAACAACGATCGCCTGCCGGGTGACCATAACGATCATTATATTTTTTGAAATCATCCACATCGACCATTAAAACAGCCATACCCAGCTCTTTGGATAGCGCCAAAGACCACAACGTGCGGGCGCGCTCGTCCAAATAACGTCGATTGGCTAAACCAGTTAACCCATCAGTAGTGGAAAGCTGATGTAGTTTTTGATTGGCCAAACGCAACTCTTCGGTGCGACGGCGCACTAATTGTTCGAGCTCGGCTGTATGGATATGCAATTGCTCGGCCATCTCTTCTAATGAATTGCGCAATGAGCGCACCTCGGTAATGGGTCCGATTCCAGGCATTGGCTCGTTCCAATGGCCACGACGCAGTTTGCGCGCCCAAGATTCCAGCGCTTGCAAGGGTTGACTAATCCAAGTTGTACTAGCAAAAGCTAATATCATGCCCAACACCAATAGCAACCATGTCACATACAGAGCATTGCGCCATATTTTGTGTGTCGCAGCCGATAAAGCATCTGAAGGAATAATCACCCCCAAAGTCAGGTCAGGACCATCAGGTACATCGATATATTCCCAGCTAAATAATTGCATCTGCCCATTGAAACGCAACAACTGACTGCCGTGTAGACTATTGCTTTTGTCGATAATCTCACCTGCCTGCCGAATTAAAGGGTTTGTATTATCCTTAAGCGTCAATCGAATGATGTCTACAGCTTGGTTTAAATACAAAGGGTCCTGAGTCGATGTAGCCAGCATTTGTCCATTTTTTTCTGACAAAAAGATAATGCCATCAAAGTCTTGACTGAGCTTTTCTAACGAATTACTAATCTCACTCAAAGCAATATCAGCAGCAATAACCCCTTGGAATTCATTCTGTGGTGAAAAAATAGGCGCCGACATACCTATCCCCAATCCGGTGAATTGCTGGCGAGAATCATGAGTTGTGTACTGATATACGGGATACCAACGGGTCGACTGATTTTCAAGAGCGTGTTGATACCAAACCGTCTCACGGGGGTCAAAATCCGTATTGCCGCGTATAAAATCACCACTGGGTTGGTTGCTGTCATCCACCCAATGCAAGTGTATTTGCTGGCCAGTGCTAGAGTTAGCCCACTGCATGCGCAAGTTGCGGTCTTCTCCGGTAGGTGCCCGACCCGCGGCGTAATACTCACCCTCGGGCGTAGCTAAGGATAGATAGGTCAGATCTGGCTGGATGCGTAGCTGGGATGTAAAAAAACTTAGGGCCTCGCCCACATTATCCAAGCTGAGTATGCCCTGTCGGAATAAATCTGCGTGGAAAGTCACCTGTCGCGATATTTCAAATAAAGACTCGATATGGGCATTGACCTGACGCATGAGCAACTGAGATTGATTTTTCATTTGCTGCTGGGACAACAAAAAGATACTACGAATACTCAGTAACTCAAGCACAACAAATAACAAAGCCATGGGCACTACGGTGACCAATAGCAACGCCATCCGTAAACTAAGTCGGCGCTGAAATATATTTAGATCTCTAAGTAGGCCTCTACGCCATAGAAATACCAACAATATAAAAAACGTCAGACTGGCCCCGATTAGCCGGATGTAATCTGCTCTTTGCAAGAGCCCACCTGCATCTATTTTTATTGGTTTGCCACGTAACTCCCATACCCCTCCTTCGGGAACATTGACTTGTACCCCGGATGGCAGCTCATCAAATTGAGAGGCATTGCCACGTAGTAACTGTGTTTCCCAATCAGGATGCTGAGCTGCGATTAGTAGCTCGAAACCCAATGAAGGGTCATAACCGATATCTTTTAGTATTTGCTCTAGATCGACAGCAACAGAAACAAAGCCAAAGTGCTCGCCATCGGGGGTGAATAAGGGGGTACGAATTACAAAGCCTTGGTGCCCGCTTTGAAGTAGATTAACTCGACTGCTGATCACGGTGCCGCGACGCTGGACCGCGCGCTCAACGCCGGGCAAGATATTTGGACGAAATAAATAATTGGTTCCTATGACGGACTCGTTGCCCTCATAAGGATAGGTCGCCACTACGACATAATCTCGGGCAAAAGTAACATTGAGGAAAAACGGAGGTAAGAGATCGTCACTAATGATTCCATACCCCTCTGGGTCGTCCACGGCCTCGGGCTGCTCGACTAATCTTTCGGCGAGCAATGCATTTTTTTCCATAACCTCGGCGATGGCGTATTGGAGCTTGGATTGTAATTTTTGTAGTTGCTGTTCTATTTCTTGTTGACGGCTCGCCTGTATGCGTTGCTCATCGTAATACTCTAGAAATAAAGTCGCGACCACGGAAACAAGCAGGATACCGAGCGCCTGCAACAAATTTTTTTTCATGTACAGGTCAAACTTTACCGTGATGCTTTCATTGTTATACCAGCACTATTACGGCTGCACGCCTAGGAAAACCACCCATTTTTCTAACGCACAGCCGTAGCCCCTATATGCTAAGCCCTACCACTCGAGAACAATTTTACTAAAGTGTTGGGCGCTGGTTTGATATTCAAAGGCCTGAGCCAAAGAATCCAAATCAAAGCTTTTATCAATAATGGGGAAAAGATTATTTTGCTCTAGAGCACGGATGTAATCTTGTTGGTGTTGACGATTACCGACAATTAAACCTTGTAGACGTGCCTGACGCGCCATGAACTGTAGCGTTGGCAAATGACCATCTGCCCCAGTCAATACACCGATGAGGGCGATATGCCCACCAGCAGCGACGGCACGCATAGATTGTTGCAGGGTTTCAGGGCCGCCGACCTCGACAATGATATCTGCTCCGTGCCCAGCGGTTAATTCTAGGACCTTTTTCCCCCACTGCGGGGTTTCTTTATAATTAATAACAAAGTCCGCCCCTAGCTCTTGTGCACGCGCTAGCTTTTCATCACTAGACGAGGTAATCACCACCTGCGCACCCATTGCTTTGGCAATCTGCAGGGCTGCAATGGAAACCCCCCCTGTACCGAGCAATAAAACTGTTTGCCCAGCCTGTAGTCCACCATCGACGACCAGCGCACGCCATGCGGTCAACCCCGAGGTTGTGATGGTCGCTGCCTGGGCATGTGTCCACCCGCTGGGCGCCTGTGTAAAGGCAACCGCGTCGCGTACCACATGTGTGCAGGCAAAGCCATCGACACCATCCCCCGGCGTAGTACTAAAATTAGTCACTGCGGGGGTCGCTGGGCCAGCTAACCATCCAGGGAAAAAACATGATACGACCGAATCACCTACGGCAAACTCGGTCACACCCTCGCCGACCTGTTCGACCACACCTGCCCCGTCAGAGAGCAGAATACGGCCATCCTGAGTAGGAATGCTGCCATTGGCCACCATCAAATCATGGAAATTCAAAGAGCTGGCATGTAAAGCCACGCGAATTTGCCCGGGCCCAGGCTGCCCCGGATCTGTGAGTGCCACCTGTTCGATGCTATCTAAACTGGCTGGATTACGCACAACCATTGCTTTCATGTAGACCTCCTAATTATCACAGGTATAAAAAACGACCAGTCAACAAACAATACGGTTATCGCTCTACTAAGGTGTACGGTAAATCAATACAATCATGAGATGGATTTTTCTGGCGAAAATACAACGAGACAGCAAAAATAATGATACTGACCTTAGTAAATATTGTTGCGCCCGTCCTCATCATCGTGCTGCTTGGGTTCTTTTTTGCCCGTCGCAACAAAAGCGCGCCTAACATGGATTTTATCAATTATGTCAATATCCATGTTTTCTGCCCTGCATTGATCTTTTCTGCCCTATTTACTCATCCTATCAATCCAAGCAGTGCTTGGGCTTTAATTCTGGCAGGAATATTAGTGATAGTGTTACCTGGGGTGTTGCTCATGGCCTTTCGCCCCAGCGAGATCACCCGCCGCGCCTATTTAGTATCAGGCATGTTTAGAAACACAGGTAATGTCGGGATTCCGTTGATGCTATTAGCCTACGGCCGCGAACAGCTGGGTGATATCGTATTGCTGTTTGTCCTGTCTAATTCATTGCATTTTTCTCTGGGTTTATTGGTGCTTTCGGGCAAGGGCAATCGTTGGTTATGGTTACGCAACCCCAACGTCTGGATGGCTGTGCTTGGCATAACTCTGGCCCCACACCAACAGTACGTACCCGCTTTTGTCAGCACCAGTGTTGAAATGCTGGGTCAAATCACCATCCCATTGATGCTGTTTAGTTTAGGGGTGCGTTTGGCGCATGATCGCGTCAGCCAGATTGGCTTTGCACTGAGGATGAATTTATTGTACCTGGCCGTAGGCGCCATCAGCGCACCTATTATTTTATGGCTCTTGCCACTGAGCTCCGAATGGCAGCGTATGATTATCCTGTCGGCCATGCTCCCGCCTGCCGTGCTCAACTTTTTGCTCAGTGAACATTACAATGCCTCGCCACAGGCAGTGGCCAGCATTGTTCTGGTCGGCAACGTCCTCTCAGTGGCAGTGATACCACTCGTTATCTGGTTCACGCTGACTTATATTTAAACGCCCGTACACCTCACAATAAAAAAACGCCTGAGCAGGTTAATAATCAAGCTCAGGCGTTTTCATTTAAATAGACTAACTACTAGGCCATTTGATTAGGTACCTTTTGGATTTGTCCCATATTGATTAGTACCTGGTTGGCTATCAAGCAGCATCAATACCAAAATGATCAGCGGCCCAATAACAGGAATAAAGACCAACAACAGCCACCATCCGGTACGACCCGTATCATGCAAACGACGTATGCCCACCGCAATAGAGGGGATCAAAATGGCCAACCAGTAAATACTGCTAAGCACCCCTACGCCAGTTTGGGCGTTAAAAGTCCCAAGCATATTGTCGATTAAGCTCAGGATAAAAAATATGATGATATTGAATAAAAGAAAAAACCAATATTCTTTTCTACGTGCGCGCCCTGTAAATACGGCATACTTTTGTAAGACGCTGAGATACCATTGCATTTTTTCCTCCTTTCTTATTAGTTGATAATTTAACCATACCCCATAAGTCACCCTAAATACTAGACAGTTAGAAAAAATATCTCTTTTGCAGTTTTATTGATGTACGTTATGATTTAGGGCTTGTATTTATTTTATTTTTTTAGTTTCCCGCGTGGTTTAGCGGCTTAATCGGTACTGTAAAAATTATGGAACAACAACCCAATCAATCTGGTCAAAATCAATCCACACCTGCTCAGCCTGTCACGGCCGCGGCTTTGGATCAGGGGGTATCACAACAGCAACTAGATTCGTTGCGTACCCTAGCTATCGTCGTTTATGTACTGCAAGGTCTGTCATATTTCACCGCGATTACAGGCATCATTGGGCTGATTATCAACTATGTAAAACGCGCCGATACCAAGAACACCTGGGTTGAATCTCATTTCCGCTGGCAGATCCGTACGTTTTGGTTCGGTTTATTGTGGGCTGTGATTGGCTTATTGTTGGTGCACTTCTTTGTGGGCTTAATTGTGTTGTTGGTGGTAGGCATTTGGGTGGTCTATCGAATTGTGCGTGGTGTAATCGCAGCCATCGACAGAAGGCCTATGTACCAATAAACACCTCTGCCTAAATGTCAAAAGCCAGGCCCTATGGACCTGGCTTTTTTATGACCTTTTAATACCCTTTTAGTATCATTTTCAGATTGAATTGTTGCTGGATTGAATTATTGCCTTTATTCAATTGCTTGGGTTTCCACCGTCATATCGTGCACATATACGGGGCGGTTTTCACCATCAGCAACAGATTCCATAAAACGTTTGACTCGGATAATGCTGCTGTAGTTAGGGTCGAGCTCATAGCCCTCTAATTGATCACGCTGTATCTGCTGCCACGGACCTGTTTCCGTGCGAATACCACGATCATCATACTCCAATTGGCGCACTTTCAAGCACTCGCCCGAGCCGTCTGTGCATGTTTGCACCTGGGGATCTACCTGTAGAAACTCGGTGACGGGCTCTTGGCCGTATTTAGTCTGGGCTGTGGCGGTCCCCTCGAGCTGCCAACGCATGCCATTAGCAAAACGCAATTCCAATGTGGGTGTCGATTGTGCTAACTGGGCAGTATCAACCCCCTGTAATTGCCACTGTTCGGCTGCGGGCAGGACCTGTCCCACATAATTTTCCAACGCCATCACAGCATCGTCAGAGCACATTTTGCGCGTGCTCATCATCTGGCTAATGTTGATGCGCTCACCATTCACGGTGTAACTACCGCTAAGGTTATTACACAAGCCCTCAACCGATACACGATCATCATTAAAGCTGATATCAAAGGGGCGCATTTCTGCTGGCGCGGCGGGTAGCGATTGGCCCTCATCTGCTGATGATTGATTGGCCGCGGCGGCTGCCTGGCCCGATTTAGGTTGCGAAACGCGCTCGAGATGCCATACATAAGCTGTGAGCGCTGTTTGATTAGCTTGTTCCATAAATTCGTCTTTGTTCTCCACATGGCTGCTGCATGCGGCCAATGTAAATGCACTTGTAATGGCCAAGCCTAAAAATACTCTTCTCATTTAATTTCCTAAAAACTATTTTTTGATATTGTTCCTACTGCCCTGCCTGTTGACAAGTGATTTCACAAAAAGTGACATTCCTTTTGTTACTCAACACTGCAATTTAATCTGGGGCATGATCCTGCTTATTTCTGAGTTTGCGGCGTAAAACCTTGCCCACTGGGGAAAGAGGTAGATCATCCGTAAAACATATTTCGGCAGGTATTTTATATTTGGTTAAATTTGCCTGACAATGCTGGCGGATTTGCTCGGCACCAAAACCGTCACCCGCCAGTCCCTCTTTGCGCAGCTGTATAAATGCACGGATGCGCTCACCGGTATCAGCATCAGGCACCCCGATTACTGCCACTGCGGTTACCTCGGGCAAACTACCAATGACCGCCTCTATCTCTGTAGGAAAAACCTGAAAACCCGACACGTTAATAATATCGTTTTTTCTTTCCTGTAAATACACAAAACCCTGCTCATCCATATAGCCCATATCACCGGTACGAAAAAAACCATCGTCGGTAAAGATGCCCTCATTATCATCGGCACGATGATAGCCCGCCATCACCTGAGGCCCACGAACACAAATTTCACCACAGGTATGTAGGGGCAAAGGCAGGCCCTGTTCATCTAGGATTTGTACCTCGGTAGAGGGTAATGGCAAACCCAGAGCCGCTTTCTGATGATTGCCCTTGAGCGGATTAATGCATACTGCGGGAGCCGTTTCCGTGAGCCCGTAGGCCTGTAACAAAGTCTGCCCAGTCACGGCCTCCCAGTGGGTGGCCACACTTTCTTCAACTGCCGCGCCCCCACCAATCACTACCCGAAAATGTGAAAAATCCAAATGCTGAAACTGAGGGTGCTGCAATAAACGGCGAAATAAAGTATTCACACCCGTAAAGGCACTGATGGGGTATTTGCGCATGGCCCCGATGATTTGGCCCATATCACGCCCATCTGCAATGAGTACATTGCTGCCGCCCAGATATAAAAACAACAAGCAATTGCCCAATAGAGAAAACACGTGATACATGGGCAAAGCGGTGAGTACCGTTTCTTGGCCAGCTTTGAGAGTGGGCATCAGCCAACTGGATACCTGATGGATATTGGCGACCATGTTTTGATGCGTCAACACCACGCCCTTGGGATGGCCCGTAGTGCCACCGGTATACAGCAAAAATGCCGGATCAGTCGCTGCGATCTGCGGTGTGTCATGTGATTGACGCGCTCCTTGGCGCAATACTTGCATAAATCTATGGGTCTGACTGGGCAAAGGCGGCGAGTCGGATTGCTTGGGTAATGAGCCTTGATGATGCGCAGAATCGGGACGATGCTGGGCTTTTTGTCGGCGTCGTGCATGCGTTAGCCAGGCTAAAGCGTTGATCAAATAACGCCGCGGGGTGGATTGTAGATCGCCTAATTCGGTGATGATGAGCTCAGGACTAGAGTCATATTTAAAATTCATCTGTGCACTTTGTGTGATGGCCTGTATTGCGGTTGTGGCAAAAGGACGCGCAATCACCACATACCGAGGTTGTGCATCCTCAAACAGTAAACGCAGCTCGCGTACGGTATATAACGGATTACATGTGGCCACAACACCGCCCGCCCGCAACACCCCTAGCATGGCCACCACGTATTGCATTAGATTGGGCATCATCAAGGCGACCCGCTCTCCGGGTTGCAGGCCTCGGGCCAATAACCACTGGGCAAAATCATGGCTTAGCCCTTGTAATTGAGCAAAGGTCAATTGACCGCCCATAGAATACAAGCTAGGGCGAGTGGCATAGCGTTGGCAGCACTCATCTAGCACTTGCACCAGATTTTGGCCTAATAAAGGACGAATACATGCCGGTGTGGTGGGTGCGTAAAGCGCATGCCATGGGTGTACAGTTGGCTTGTGCATGTCCTCCTCCTTGCGAGGTGTCTTATCCCATCATAATCCTTTTTATTAATTTTTTCGTGGTCATAAAAATAGCCACAGTGCCTGAACAGCGCTGTGGCTATTGGATTTACTAATAATCAGACCCTAATCAAAGTTCTGACTATCCTGTGATTACTCCTCCCAGGGGTTGGGCTTGGGAGTGTCATCAGTAGAGGGTGGCAGGATGGGCAATACGACCTCGGGCTGCTCACCGGTGAGGGTCTTGAGAAAGGCGACAATCTTGGCGTTTTCCTCGTCGTTATACACACGGCCCAGCTGCAAGCGACCCATGATGTCAACAGCCTCGGTCAAGGTCCAAACTGCCCCATCGTGGAAATAAGGGTACGTCAACTCGACGTTACGCAGTGTGGGGACCTTAAAGCTAAAGCGGTCAGCATCCACGCCGGTTACCTCGACGCGACCCTCGGCAGGGTTAAGCGTGTGGTAAGGCTCGACGACGCCCATCTTTTGGAATGAGGTTCCACCTAGGTTGACACCATTGTGACAAGCCACACAGCCACTGGTCATAAAGAGTTCCCAGCCCTCGAGCTCAAAATCAGTCAGGGCGTCATCATCGCCGCGTAACCACTGGTCAAAGGGCGCATTGGGTGTGGTCAGCGTTTCTTCGTAGACCGCAATCGCATCGGTAACCTCGTCAATACCAAAGTCGGCATTGTCATAAATGGCCTCAAACTTTTCTACGTACTCGGGAATAGAACGCAGCACCCCGATAGCTAGCTCGTGGGTGAAGCCCATTTCGAGCGGGTTTTCGATAGGGCCGCCGGCTTGCTCTTGGAGTGAACCAGCACGACCATCCCAAAACTGTGCAATATTAAGGCTGGAGTTTAAAACGGTAGGCGAGTTGATGGGACCTTGTGCCCAACGATCACCAATGGATGACACCAGGTTGTCAGAACCACCCATGCTCAGGTTGTGGCATGAGTTACAGGAAATAAAACCAGAACGTGACAAACGAGGATCAAAAAACAGCATTTTCCCAAGTTCGACTTTTTCTGGCTCGGTAATTTCTGCCTCTGGAATAGGTTGTACAGGCACATTGCGTACAGATTCCGCATTGGCGGCAAAAGCCAGACAGGTCGATAATGCTAACACTGAAAGCCGAAAGGTGGACATATGTAATTCCCCTAAAAATTCCCCTGAACAGTAAAACCAAGAAAAACCATACGGTTACCAAGAAAACC
>Ga0209487_1000348_pt1 | contig 42309 bp, 13 predicted proteins | sample Poulit2012_FD_187524 | JGI IMG/M metagenome (GOLD analysis project Ga0209487, IMG submission 187524) | Agricultural soil microbial communities from Georgia to study Nitrogen management - Poultry litter 2012 (SPAdes) (version 2) | ecosystem: Environmental > Terrestrial > Soil > Agricultural land... | reverse complement strand
GCGAGTAGATGTCATAGGCGCGTTCGCCGCGAGCCGACTGCTCCACGACCATCGGCACCAGATTGAGCGCTTTTTCGTTCATGCCTGCCCCATCAGTTCGTCGAATGACAAAGCCTTGTTGCTGACCTTGGCATTTTCAAGGAACCAGTCCACAACCTGCTCCTCCAGCACCAGATTTTCTATTTGATCCATCAGCTGCGGCTCGGAGCGATAGATTTCGATAATCTGCTCGGGCTGGTCGTAGGTACCGGCAATCTCCTCTATCTTGGCCTGGACACGCTCCGGCTCAATTGAAATATCTTTCTGGCGAGCCACCTCGGCCATCAGCAAGCCCAGGCGCACGCGTTTTTCCGCACTTTCCTGCAGCTGCTCTCCGACGGGGGGCTGACCACCCTGCTGCTGAATCTGCTGCTGCATCTGAGCCACTTCCTGGTCAATGGCAGACTTTGGAACAGCGACATCTTCAAACTGTTCAGCCAGGGCCGTGGTCACCGCCTCCTTGAGGCGGTTCAATACTGCCTGGCGCCCTTCGCGCTCCAAGTTTTCGCGCACATCGGCGCGCATTTTTTCAACGCCGCCTTCAATGCCAAAAGCGCTGGCAAACTCATCATCAACCTCGGGAAGCTCGGATTCTTCCACCGTCTTGATGCTCAGCTTGACCGCGGCGGTTTTACCCGCCAGGCTGCGATGGCGATACGACTCGGGAAACTCAAGCTCGCCCTCCACCTCGTCACCGGCTTTTTTGCCGCGCAACAGCTCTTCCAGCTGCGGGAAGAACTCCATTTGGCCGACCACCGGCGCCAGGCCATGTTCACCCTTTTCGGGCACACGCTCACCATCAACCTCGGCTACATACAAAATATGTACGCGGTCGCCGTCGGCGGCGGCGCGATCAACCTTGTCCCACTCACGGCGCTGCTCGCGAAGCGTGTCGATCATCTTGTCAACATCGGCATCGGCAATTTCAACTTCAGGCCGCTCAATCTCAACCGCGCTGACGTCAATTTCAGGAATATCGGGAAACACTTCCAGATCGGCCGTAAAAGAGAAGTCGCCTTTCTCTTCACCGGACGGCTGCGGCTCGATACGAGTGATGCCGGCCACGCGCAGCTTTTGCTCTCCAATTGCCTCCTGCAGGCTGCTTTGCATGACTTCCTGCATGATTTCCTCACGCACCTGCTTGCCGTAGCGGCTGCGAATGATATTCAGCGGAACACGACCGGGGCGAAAGCCCTTGAGGCGCACCTGGCGGCGCAGCTCGTCAAGACGGCTGGAAATTTTGCCTTCGATGTTTTCTTCCGGAACCTGAACAACCATGCGGCGCTCAAGATCGCCGGTTTTTTCGACAGATATCTGCATGTTGGCGTCTTTTGAAGTGATTTGATATATATTGAAACAGGAAAGTTTTATGCGTGGTGGGCCGTCGGGGATTCGAACCCCGAACCAACTGGTTAAGAGCCAGCTGCTCTACCATTGAGCTAACGGCCCGAAGGTGGGGTGAGCGACGGGGATTGAACCCGCGACCTCTGGAGCCACAATCCAGTGCTCTACCAACTGAGCTACGCCCACCGTCAAACTGATTTGCTGTTTTTGCCCTTCGGGCAGCGACTGCACATTATAACCTGCAGCCGGCAAACTGGCGCGCCCGGCAGGACTCGAACCTGCAGCCGCCGGCTTAGAAGGCCGATGCTCTATCCGGTTGAGCTACGGGCGCATTAGCCGTCTGCCGGCCGGTTCATGGTCGGGGCGGCAGGATTTGAACCTGCGACCTACTGCTCCCAAAGCAGTTGCGCTACCAGACTGCGCTACGCCCCGGCGCTAAAACCGTATTTCAAGCCGAACTATGGTACGGATTCAGCGCGCCCGGGTCAACCCGAATAAAGCTGAAATTTGCTTTCAGCTTTATTGTTGTTGCTGCGCCCGCTGGCCATTACGGCTTTTCAGCAGTTCGGTGCAGACGCGGCCGCCCTGTTTGATTGGGGCGGCCGCGGGTTAATCAATAAATCTCTTCCGTAAAACGGTTGCGGAAAATCACATCGGCTGCGCCTGAGCGCAGCAGCAGACGGTCCAGCCAGACATCCACCGGAGCACCACTGTGTGCCTTGACCTCAAATTCAACCCGCGCAGAAACGCTTCCGGCCGGCTGTTCGGGCAATCGTTTGAGCACGGCACTCCAGCGGCCGGCACTGTGCGGCACCTGGCGCGCGACCTCAATGGAATCGCCATTTGCGCCGCCGGCACAGTCGGGTTGATGATAAAAGCTTGTCCGCGCAGAAACTTCAGGTGCGTCTCCGTCGGCCTGGTTGACCAGGACATGTGCGCCCAGCGAAACCAGCCCGGAATGACCGGACACATCGACACATTGACTCGCTTTGTAGGTCGCTGTGCCGCCCCCGGGATGCTGCACACGCAAACTTCCGGAACTGGATCTTCCGTCAGCATCAGCAGCCGACCAACGCAGCTGCCCGGTGCCGGAAATGACGTCCAGCTGCCATTGGCCACTGGTGCTGTCCAGGTTGGGGTTTTGCAGCAGATTGGTGGCCGCAACTTCAAAATCAATGCTGAAATCGCTGCCCTGGGTTCCGCTCCCGGCTCCGTCAAGTCTGTTGTTGTCAAAATCCTTGATATTGCCGCACACGACCAGTCGATAACTGCCTTCGGGCAGCGTCTTGCTGCCGGACAGGCTGATCACCGCCTGTTTGCTGGCCGCATGGTATGAGATCAGGTCGCTGAGCGCGATATCACCAGGGTGGCTGCAGTCGGTTTCTGCGCCGCCGCCAATGTCAAACAAACGGTAATTGTCAATATTGTTGGCAGCCGCCGCATCAGCACCCCCCGCTACCGTATAAACCCCGCGGGTAAATTCGACAATCAGCTGAGAAATGGCGGCTTCGGTTGGCAGCGGCGCCGACAGGTCACCGTATTCGGTTGCGTGGGTGGTCTGCACCCGGCTCACCCGGGGCGGCTCATTGGGCAGTTCACCTTCGCCAAAGGCAAAGAAACTGGCATTGTCAAACCATACCGCCAACGGGTAGGCAGCCCCGTCCGGAAATGACAGATCAAGCGAAACCAGCACCGAACCGGCGCCCGCCACCGCTCCCGGCGAAACCGACACATTGAGCGGCAGCCAGGCTTCGCTGGTGTCTTCTCTGACGGAATTGGAAATAAAGGCCTGCAGCGTATCGCCGCAACCCGGGCCGCTGTGGAACGTCATGGAGGCTGTTGCTTCAAAAGGGTCCGGATCACTCATGGAATCTTCAACGCGCACCCGGGCCTGCAGCGCAAAGCCGGACTGCATGCCCGAATCCAGGTTGATGCAGCGCGTCAACGCATATTCACTCGGGTCATTTTCGGCCACCTCGATGCGCGCAGCGCCTGATGTGGGCACGCCGGCAATGTCATCATCTGCAGACTGGCTGATCTGGCTGGCGTTGGCGCCCCAGTTGTCAACCGCCAGCGGCAAGTCGAAGTTGGGGTTGGGCAATCTGTTGGTCCACTCCACAGAGAACGGCAGCACAAAGTGCCCACCTTCCAGGCCACTGCCATCGCCATCAAGTCCGTTGCCGTTGAAGTCTGTAAGGCTGTCGCAAACCACCAGCGTATATTCTCCGGCAGAAAGGCCGGTATCGCCGCCCGCTGCGAGTGCCGCCTGGTGGGTTGCACCGACATAGGTAACTGCATTCAGCAGCCCGTCATCGGAACTGCTGCATGAAACAGTAGCTGGATCCAGGGTTCCGGCAAACAGGCGGAAATTGTCAATATCACCCGCCGAATCCTGGTTCATGGGCTTGTCAAAGCCGACAACCAGCTGAGTGACCGCTGAGGTGATCTGCGCGCCCGGAGTCAGCGCTATGTTGTCCTGACTGGCCACCGGCAGCACCTCATGAACCGTCGGGAAAGTGGTGTCTGTACCAACCCCGAACGGACCAATGGTCTTGACCTCACCTGAATTCCCGGCCTGGTCAATGGCACGAATGTGGAACCACCACAGGCCGTCATCGAGCAGGCTGCTGCTGACGCCTGCTGCACCCGGCCCCAGGTCAATGGTGTTGTCCGGCTCGCCGTCGGGATTCCGGTTGAAAACATAGCTGTAGCCATCCAGCCCGCTGGGCGCATCACCCAGATCCTCGGCAGCTGTCCAGACAATATCGATGATCCCGTCAGGGATGGACGGATCACCCGGCACATGGCTGGTGCTTTCCACATCAAAAGGTCCGACCGGGGTCGTGGCGTCAATCCACATCGGGCCGTGTGAAACGGTGTCGGAGCAGTTGTCGGCATTGTCACAGGTACGTAAATGGAACCAGTGATCAATCCCGTCTTCCAGCGGCTCGGAAATCATGCTGTGCGGATCCTCGCCGTGGGGCACATCAATGCTTTCATCCGGCTCGGCCTGGGCATCCCGCGAAAAGATGACCGAATAGCCCGCCACGCCGGAGCCCGATTCCTGGCCGCTGGGATCAAGATCTTTTGCCCCGCTCCATTGCACCGAAATTTCCGGCAGACGACTCCAGGCTTCAACAGGATGACTTGCGCTGTTGATCGCCGGATTGACCGGTGCCAACAGGTCGCGAGCGAACACACTGACGGCCTGGTCATAGCGGGCCGCCACGTAGATATGCGCATCATCCGGACTGACCGCCACGCCGCTGGCGCCCCACAAGCCGGAAATGCCGCCTTCGCCATTGCGCTTGATGTCCTCTGCGGTCAGTTTGCCGAAATCTTCGCTGCCCTGCTCCGTGTTTCTGCGCAGCGTGGCCAGCGTACCCGGCTCAGCGGCGGTGCCATCCTGTACCGACGCCACAAAAACCAGCTCACCATCGTGGCTGACGGCGATGCTCTGCGGCATTTCCAGCCCGCCGCCGATCTCGCCGCTGCCCGCTTCCAGGCTCTGCAGCATGGCCAGGCTGCCGCTGCCGGCGCGGTCAAGAACGGCCAGGCTGTTGGACTCGCTGCCGGCCACAAGAACGTGCCTTGAATCCGGCGAAAGCCGCAGGCTTGAGGGGGACGCAAACCCGTTGAAGCCACCGGATCCGTTGACATAGCGGTTGCGATAGCCCAAACGGCCCCTGTCGGCGCTGTTGCGATCAAACACGGCCACAGCGTTGTCGGATTTGCCGGCCACATACAGCTGGGCATCATCGCCCGAAAGTGCCAGCGAGCTGGCGCCGGCAATGCCCTTGATTTCCCGTCCCAGCGGGTCTGTCTCACCGCGCACCAGCGCCTGCACGAACAGCAGCGAACCGTCGGATGGCGCACGTTCAAAAACCACCACATGGCCCGGCTCGCCGGCAGACGCCACATACACATTCAGGCCATCGGAGGACTCCGTCACGTCGCGCGGTGACTTGAGCCCCGCAACCGGTGAGGCCAGGCTGGGTTCAGGATCATCGCCATTGAACAGCACCTGGGCCACGCTCAACTCGCCATAGTCGGGCGAGCTCGAATCGCTGTCGCGAACAAACACCACAATGGCGTCATCCGCCTCCGCCACGGCATACACATGAGCGCCATCGGCAGAAACGACCAGCCCGGAAAAACCGTTGATGCCATCAATGGCACGACCTGCAGAAAGATCGGGCAAGACCTGAGTCACCGACAGCATTTGCATAACGTTCAGCCGACCGCTGTCGTCGTTTCGATCAAAAACCACCAGCTCATCAGCCGTGCGTGATGCAACATACACATGCCCGCCGTCGGGCGCTGCCACGGCAATACCGGCGGGATCGCTCATGTTTTCAACATCCACGCCGTTCTCGTGGGTTTCAACGTGCACCAGTGTCTGGGCAGAATCAACGATCAGAATCCGCCCGCGCTCGCGCCCCAGCGTTGCCTGGGTCGGATTGGAAAGTTCGACATGAAATTCACGCGGTCCCTGCGCACCGGCATTGGCCAGGATCGTTACCGGCACCTGCGCGCTTTGCTGGCCGGGCGCAAAGTTCAGCGTCCCGCTGTCGGAAACATAATCAAGCCCGGCGCTGGCTGTTCCGTCAGCAGTGGCCCAGTTAACCTTGACCGCCTCTTCCCATTGAGCGCTCAGGCTGACGCGAACAAAAGCCTGGCGACTTTGGCCGACCGGCGGCTCGACCACGGAAATATCTTCGACATGCAGCTGCGGCAGCGTATCGTTGTCAACAATCACGGCCTCACCCAGGGTCTTGAAGCCTGAAACATTGTCGGACAGGTCTGAAAGCTCAACATAAAACCGGCGATTGCCGTCAGGCTCATCATTGCCGCAAACTTCAACGCTGATGCCGGTTTCTGTATTGCCGGCAGAAATTTGCCCACTGCCGAATGCGGCAATATAGTCGGCACTCCCGTCACAGCTGCTGCCGCCCAGTGCCGGATTGTTTCCGTCACCGTCACGGGTACCCCAGCTGAAGTTCGCCGCTTCCTCAAGTGGCTCGGACAGGGACACCGTAAATTCGGCCAGGGAGGTTTCACCTTCATCGGCCTCATCAACCTCGATGTCGTCAATGGTGAGCGCCACCAATCCCTGCAGATTGACCGGATCAAGATCCATCCGCTGCGCCGTGCCCTGATCACCGATATCAATCACGGCCAGCATTTCCTGGTCAAGCAGGATCATGGCCTCATCACCGCTGCGCGCCGTGCCCGGAATGCGCTCGCCGTTGGAGTGCATGGGAATGCGCAGCGCATATTGACTGCCCAACGCAGGATCGGAGTTGAGCCTGTAGCTCGCCACAGGCTGATCCATGCCGTTCACATGCAGCGTCAGCTCACCCTCATCCACCGGGTCGCCAAACCAGCTGACCTGTCCGTACAGGATGTGATCAGGTTCGGAAATGGATGCCTGCAAACCACCGGCCGCAAGGCAGGCCAGCACAAGCATGGCTGCGACAATTCTGTGTGGGCCGATGAGGCCCTTTGTGGTCCTGATCATGATCAGTCCCCCGAATAGGAGTAAGTGGTGAAAAAGATGCGAATATCGCTGACGCCATCGCCATCACGCTCGTCCGAACCCGGCGGCCGGGCGCCGTGGATGAAGGTGTCCAGTCCATCTTGCGCGTCATGAAGCAAGCCGCCGCCGGGGATAATCAAAATCCATTCGCGGTTCCAGACCGAACGACCAATGAGGCGGCTGTCGGCCACCACCTGGCCATCATCAAATGGCTCGGAGAAATGATGCGCCCTGAACTGCGAGTAGCGCCTTATCTGGTTGAATGAGTTCGACAGGCTGTCGGCCAGCGGCAGCCAGTTGGCATTCTCAAGCTCTTGCGAGCCGATCGGGAATGGCACCGGCAGAACCTGATCAATCACCTGCCAGTCGCGCGTTGAAAAATCATTGGCTCCGAGCGTGCGCAGCACGTCGGCACCTGTTGGGAAAAGATAGACGCGTGGCGTTTCCGTCAGCGGCAGTTCAGCATAATCGCGGAACCAGGTACCCACCGAACGGATGCGCGTTGAAAATCGTGATGCGTCATAGGTGCTGTCGCCCGGGCCCAGCGGCCAGTGGAACAGGTTCAGTCCAAAGCTGACCGTGGTCGGAAACCTGAACACCAAGGCCGGCAGCGGCCCCTGCGACTCGGGCTGTGGCGGGCGCGCAAAGCGGCGAAACTCTTCCAGCGACCACAGGTCATCGACGCGCGCGTCCTCAAGAATCCGGCGCCATTTTTCATCGCCCTCGGGCGTGTCTTCTATGCGGAACAGCTCGCGACGCAGCGAGAAGCGGCTGGTTTCAACCTGGGGATTGCTGAAGCCCATCTGGCTCTTGAGGGCTTCGTAATTGGCCGCCATGCGCCCAAGCGGGTCTGCCAGCCCGCGCGAGCCTGGCACCGGCTTGCCGTCAAGAATCTGCCCTATGGAGCGCTCGCGCACGATATCGGTCAGAAACTTGCGGCCGGCACGCGCATCCGTGCCCAGCAGGTTGGTGTCGTAATCATAGGCAGACGCGGCCAGGTAGGCATATCGTGCCGCCAGATCAAAGGCTGAGCGATACTTTTGAAGCGCGTCATTGCGGAACACCCTGAACGCCATGTCCTTGTAGCGGTGTTCCTGTATAGCGGCGGCACCGGACTTGCGAAATTGCACCAGCTCGGCGGTAATGCGCTGCCCGCGCGCCAGCTCTTCGAGGTACTTGCGGTACAGCTGCTGAATGGCCTCGGCACGCGCGAACATTTCGGCGCGCAGCAGCGGCTCGCGCCTGACCATTTCGTCAAACTGCCCGCGCAGGTTGAACATTTCCAAGCGCGAATCGAGCACCTGGGTTTTCAGCGCAGCCAGCTGGGAAACATCCTGGGCACCGGCGGCAGTGCTGTTGGCAGCCACTTCAATTCCCTCGCCGATGACATCGGTCACGTTGTTGACGCTGACGCTGGCTGTTTTCATGGTGCAGCGTGCCACCGACAGCATGTCACCGCCACCTGCCAGCCCCACAATGATGGACTTGGGAATACACTCCGAAGACTTGTCCATCAGCTTGGCGGCCAGGTTGCCGGCCGCCTTGACCGCCTTGGCGCTTTGAGTCATGGTCTGGACGGCGATATGCAGCCGGTTGAGCGTCTTGCGCTCATCATTGGCTATCTGCATTTGTTCATCGCGCACGTTAAAGGTGGCCTGAATGGTGTCAACCATGCCGGTCAGTTCGGCGCGCAGGTTTTCATATTCCTTGACCGAGCGCTGCAGATCCAGGCGCGCCATGAACATGTCATGCAGGATGTTTTGGAGAGATCCGGTGGCGCGCCGCTGGCCGGTCCACTCGGGCGGCTTGCCGAAGGAAAAGCCGAAGGCCGGCGAATCATAGGTCACCATTTCGGTCACCAGCGTCTCGCCCTCGGGCTTTGGCCCGAGAGGGCAGCCGCTGCTCACCGGTGCGCTTGTGCAGCCAGGCTCCCAAAACGGCTTGTCCGGGTCAAAGTCAAAGAAATTCACGCCGCCCGCCAAGGGCTCAAAGGCCGCCTCGAAACGCTGGATCTTGACGTCGCTGTCCATGTCAAAGCCTTCCAGCAGGCCGGTGTTGTCCTTGCCCGCCATTTCAAGCAGATCTATGTACTGATAGTGATAGGTGTCGGGCCCGTCGTAGCCGGCAGGATAAAGCCCGCCCGGCCCGATGTCATCGGGGTAGGGATAGCCGTAGATTTCAATCAGCTGGTTCTTGTAGCTGCGCTCGCTGGCCGTTGCGTTGGCGGCCAGATCATCCACGTCATCCTGGTTGAAGCGCAGCATGCGGTTGATCTGGTTGGCAAAGTCCCACACCTTGACGGCGTTGTCGAGTGCCGCCGTGGCACGCTCGTAAACCTGCTCGAAATGGGTGCTGTCCGAATTGACCACGGCATCGGGATCAATATCAAACGGCACAACGTTTTTGGCCAGACCCAGCGGGTTGAGGCCGCGATCCGCCTGGTCAAGCTGCTGCTGGATGGCATCAAAGTTGGCGGCAATCTCCTTGAGCTCTTCCACCGTGGTCCGGTCGACCTTCTGAATGCCGCCATTGCCGGGGTCGGGGTCTTCGTCGGGCAAAATGGCGTTGGCCACCACCCAGTCGAAGTAGGCGCCCTGACCGGCGCGGCGCGCCCATTCCGACAGCCCCCAGGCGCGCTCGGCATTGTCATCCTTGTAGCCCTGCCACTGGGCGGCCGGGTCTTCGACATAAAACTGCCGATAGGTCAGATTGACAATTTCAGCGCCGGTGCGCGCCTTGGCGGCGGCCAGCGTGGCAAACTTGCGTTCGTCGAAAAAGTCGACCTGCAGGGGGACACCGGCAACCGGCACCGCTTCCTGAGTGGGCTCCCACGTAAAGAAGGTATGCCGCAAGAGGTCATAATAGGTCTTGATACCGGTCAGATAATGACCCCAGGCATCGCCGTGACCCTGCGGGTACTGGATACGCGCGTCAAATTCGTCAATCACACCGTCGCTGTTCATGTCGCCAATGTCGTAATTGAGCACATAGGCGGTTTCGCCATCGCCGGTGGTGAAGTTCCAGTACAGGCGGTTATAGACCGGGTTGGCCGACGTTGTGGCCTGCGAATCATCGCGCCCGCGCAGCAGCACCAACTCTTCTTCAAGCACCGAAGCCAACTGGTTCTCAAAAGCGTGGATGGTGGGCGCCATGCTGGCAAATTCGCCGCTGGTCATCATCCCGACCGTTGGGTCCTGGGCGTCGGCATAGGCCTCGTTGCCAAGCAGGGCGTAAAAATCGGCAATGCGGGTGGCGACATTGAGTATGGCCTTGTTGACCGGCCCGTAATCAACCGCCGGGGTGGCGTTGACCGACAGATCCATGGCGCGCTTCATCACCGTCGTATAGGCCTCGATCAGCCCGATATCGTTGAGTACTTCGGGGTTGGAGGTCAGCGGAATGTCGCCTTCGTAACGCTCGCCCAGCTGGGTGAGCATGCTGGCATAGGTATTGGTTTCAGACGAGTGGAAGTCCTGGACGCGGGCCTCGAACGGGTTGAGCCTGTCGACCACGCGCTTGACCCACCCCAGTCCAAGCTGAGCGCGCTGGTCGGTAGGCGTGGCACCCGGCCCGCCGGCCCACAGACTCCATTCGGACTGATTGTTGCACACCGGCAGGCCGCGATAGCGGGCCACGTACCAGTTGTCGGACAGGGTCTGTATATTCGCCCCTTCAATGGTGACTTCTATCGCCCCTTTGCCATCCCCCACCGGCAGGCTTTGCCAGCCAGCCAGCTGACCACTGTCGGGGTCGGGCAGCGGAAATGGCGGCGTGCCGTCTTCGTCGGGATGAAAATACCACTCAAACTCGAGCGCATCGGGGTTGCCGCCAAAATCTCCCGAATGTCTAAGCGTCAGCTGCTCGTCAAAAATATTGTCGGGCATGATGACATTCAGCTGACCCTGATAACTGGAATAGATGTCGGCCGGCTCGGGCGGCGGCGGCTGGGCCAGACAGTCCACCCTGACCAGCTGCACGCTGACCGGCGCCGGGCTCAGCGTTTCATCGTTATTGAAAGCCAGGGTGACCCAGCCCACGCTTTGGGTGGCCCCGGCACTCAGCGCCGCCTGCACACCGGTGGCCTTGAACGGCTCGATAAAGCCGTCCCCATCCGGGTCTTCAAAGGCAGCCAACAGTTCACCGCGCTCAATATCTCTTGACAGCAGACACTCGCGTTTGCCGTTGCCCGGGTTGATCTGACTGTCAACGCATATTGTTTCAATGCCGTTGGGGTTGCGCGTCAAACGAAAAAGGGCTTCAACCGCTTCAGCCCACTTGCACGGCTCGCCGGCATCAAGACATTGGTTGGTGGAGTCCTCGGCCTCGTCCTCGGCTGCTCCGCCAATCACCTTGAGCTGGCGTGCCTCACGGAAGCTCATGATGTTGACCAGCAGCAGCGGCTCGCCGGCAATGGTGTCGTCAAACTGCCCGCTGAACACAAGGCGCTTGTTGAGCGAGTCGTAGCGCAGACGCTCGCGGATGGACACCGGCAGATTCATCAGGCCATCGGCATCGCCGACGATAATCTGGTGACCGGTTTCCGGATCAAGTTCGGAACCAAGCCCGTCAAGATTTTCAAGATAGACAAAGCGCGGATTGAGCGGGTCGATCAGCTGCACCAGCGTATCTTCCGGTTCAGCGCCCCCGGTCGCTTCCATGTCTTCGCGGTGCTCGTCAAAAATGACCTCGACCGCATCCTGCTCAAAAATATTGGGCAGGCCGCGCTTTTGTTTGAGCAGGCTTTCGCCGGGTATCAGCTGCGGCGGATCTGCCGGCCATGAAAAATTGTAGCTGACCGCCACAGGCTCGTTGGGTGACGACGTGCCACCGATTTCTTCCGGAAGGCGCGCCATCCAGGGCACGCACTGCCCGGTGTCGACGTCGGGAAAATCATTGTTGGTGATGTCGTAGGCAAAACCCGGCTGCAGCGGGTACCAGAACAGAATCTGACCCTGGCCCGCCGACTTGCTCCACAGGCCATTTTTGTAGTCCTTGAAAAAAGGTGGCGGCGGCTGCGGATCATTGATTGCCTGGCCGACAGCACGCGTGTCGTCACAACCCGGCAGCGTTGACAGCGGATAGGGCGGCGCCACCGCCGTGCCGGCCACGCCTCCGTATTCAAACTTGTCGAAGCCGGCGCCCGTGGCCGTGACGTAATAGGTGCGAAATGCCCAGCGGTCCAGGTCGTCATTCCAGTATTTGACAAGCACATAGGGATCGGTGGCCGCGGTCAAATCGTCAGGCAGGTTAAGCCCAAAATCAGCACGCAGAGCAAACAGCGCCAAAATGCCGCTGCCGGTGTTGGACGGGGCAAAAAATGCGTGGGTGGCATTGGGGTTGTAGCCCGGCTCGGAAACCAGCGGCTGCTGATAGATGCGCAAATCCTGGTATTCCTGAGGGCTGAGAGGTGCCTGCCCCAAAACCTCGCCGCCCTGCTCGCTGGCAATGATGATTCTGTCCGGGTCCAGCGGCCAGTCGGGCTGGTACTGCATGGCCCGCTGTGGCCAGTAAATGCCCTTGGCGTTGCGCCGGTACCAGGCAATGGTCATGTCCTTGCCGGCATCCTGGATGCGCGTTGGCCTTGTTTTGTTGACCGCAATAATGTGCCCGGTTCGGGCTTCCCGATCATAGGCGGCATCCGGCCCGGTGCCGTCATAAAAAGCGTTTTCGTTCAGAACAAAGCCGGCCCTGCCAATCTGGTTGTGATAGGCATCAACAATGGGCTCGCCGATGTCCCAGCGAATGTTGTTGACATAGCCCGGCGTCTGACTGGGCCTGAAGGTGCGCACCACCTCGATTGCAACCGGATTCTGGTAGGGGTCGCTGCTGTCGCCTTCAACGTACATCAGCACGGAAAACCCGGGCTGTTCGGCCTTGAGAACGCTGGCATTGACTTCTGCATCACTGGCCTGGCTTGATGCAGGAAACTGGCTGACAAAACGATAGCCGCTGCCGGCTTCATCCAGCTCGACCGGTGCCCCGGCGACATGAACCTGGTAACACTGGCTGTCACTGGATGATGTACAGGCCTCGCCCGGCCAGCCGGTGCGACCCACTTGAACTATCCGGTTGCTGCTGCTCAGCGGCTCGCCTTCCACGCGCCAGTGAATTTCCACCCCGTCAAGGGCGTCAAGAACGGTCAGTTGGGCCTGATCGGCTCCGGCCGGTTTGGCCCAAAAGAATTTCGTTCCCAAAGCATCACTGGCCAGGCTGCCGTCGATAACAATCTCCGGGGTGGCCGATTGATCGCTAACCATGGCGTTTGACGGCGGCGTAATGCGCTCTCCAACCATCCACGATTCAACTTCAAACCACGAGCCGAACAAATCCAGGTTGGCCACAAAACCATTCTGGCCATCTGCAGCCACCAGCTCGGCCTCCTTGCCGAAAATCAGGGAATCGGTAAAGCCGCCGGTCACGTAAAGATTGGCCAGGCCATCGGTGGCAATGCCGGTCATGAATGCATCACCGGCCCCGCCCGCCTGTCCAGGCACCCCGCCGGGCACATATTCATCGCCGCCACTGACCCACTCCACCGACGGACTGCCCGACACGTTGCTTACTTTGGCCACAAACAGGTCGCGCTGTCCGGTCGAGGTCAAACTGCCGCCTTCACCGTCCCTGAGCTTGATCGAGCCGGCAAACTGTCCGGCAAAATAAACATCATCGTCAACGGCAACCAGGCTGCTTGCCTCGCCGCCTTGAGCAACCTCTATCCAATCGACACTTCCGTCATTGTTGTCATCCAGGCGGGCTACTGCTGCGCCTTCGTTTTCAACCGGGGTGTTCTTGCCCCAGGGAATAAAGCTTTCCGTAACGGTTCCGGCCACCAGCGGCTGTCCTTCATTGTCGACATGAATGTCATTGATGACGAACTCGGACTTGACGGACTGCGCCCATGACCACTGCGGGGAACTGCTGGCGGGATTGCTGACCCGGGCAACAAACTGCTTGGTGTCTTTTTCTATGCTGCCCGAATAGACTTCGGCTTGACCATCGACCAGCGCCACCGTATCTATCCACCAGCCCTCAGAAGTCGTATAGAACCAGGCGTTGTCGGGAATTTCGGCATACGTCCAGCGAAATCTGACCTTGTCTTCAGTACCCAGGCTTTCAAGGTTGACTCTGACGGTATTGGTTTCCGGATAGTTCTGGCTGGTCAAAGTCCAACCGGCGTTGGAGTTGGCGTAAGGGTTATTTGCCGCACCATTGAATGAGTTGTACCCGCCAAGCATGAGCCAGTCCGACGGTATCGACGCCCAGCTCTGGCCCTCGTTGACGGAGTACTCCATATAGGCAAGGCCGTGCATAAGCTGGAGACCGAATCCTGATCCAGGCCAATAAAAGGCTCGCTCTATGGAATGTCGGTGTCTGAACGTCAGGGCCGGCTCATTGAGGCCGGTCAGATCAAGATCATGCTCAAGCTCGAGTGTCGACAGTTTGTCAGAGGTCCTGCTCGGCCTGAAAAGTGAATAATCCTGGCCCACAGAATCACTTTCGATTATTTCCCACGGGTCGCTCAGGATGTAATCGTGCGGCTTGTCGGGAGGGGCCTCAAGGATTGATCCACCCAGATTGATTTCATCGTCGTGGCGGCCAACTACAAACAGCCGACCATTCTTGACATGCATCGATTCAATAACGGAAGACGCGCTGCCGGTGCTGCCGGCATCCATGGTCCATCGCCAGATGCCGTCGGAATCCACAGCAGCCAGGAAATGCTGCTCTTTTGCATCTTCGCCGCAGCTGGGTGATGTCAGCCTGAAATCCGACGCTGAGGCATTTTCTTCAAGCGGCTCAAACTTGGCCTCGCACTTGTAGAACCCGCCGATGATCAACAGGTCGGACACCGGCGGCACCGAAGACGGGTTGCCTTCTATCAGGCCGATGGCGTTGGCAGCATCATCCCTACTGCCGCGCCCGGTACTGACCCAAACCCACTCTCCGGCGCCATCAAGCTTGGCAACATAAATATCACTCTCTTCGGGCTTTTCCGACTCCACATCAATAGCGCCAAAGTCGGCCTTGTTGGTAAAACCACCGGTAACGTAAACATTGCCGCTGGCATCAGCAGCAATGTCGTTGACGCTGTCGGCATATTTTCCACCGGCCCGCTGCGCCCAAACCAGATTGCCCGCAGCGTTGTAGCGCGCCACAAAAATGTCGCGCGTACCGCGCGCGTTCAGCCGGGTATCGCTGCCCAATGTCGCTTCGCCTGAAAACGTGCCGGCGACAAATACATCACCGCTGGGGCCAACCACGGAAGCCGTTACAAGGTCTTCCTTGATGCCGCCAATATCCGTTGGCCACACGGCCCAGGCCGAGGCGGTCATTCCCGCAAGGACAACCAGGGCAATCCCCCCGAATATGGTCTTGAATTTGAATGCTGGCATGGTCATGGCTCTACTCGTTGAGCTTGTCAATATTGAGTACACGCTGAAAGCGGAACGTGCCGCTGACATAGATGGTTGAGCGGTGCAGCCCTGAAATGGCCTCGGTGAACGTCCCCGCCACTTCCGTACTGCCCCAGTCGGGGCTGTCATTGCCATCCGGGTCATCACCCGCAAAAATGAATTCAATATCGCGCGTGACCGGATAGGCCTCTTCCCTGAAATTCAAAAACTCGGGATCGAGGTTGTCGTGGTCCGGGTGATAGCGGTGTAAAAAAGGGTTGGTGGGGTGCTCTGAATCCAGCGCTATGGTGCCGGTCAGCAAGCCGCCGGGCCCGAAGCTGCCCTGCAGCTCAAGCTCGTTGTCAACCAGGTCATAGGCCGCGCTGCTCATGCGCACGCCCACGGGCTCGCCATCGCGCAGCACGGCGCCCTCAAACTGCGGCAGCAGCGTTTCATCGGTTACAAGAACATAGCGCCCCGGCTCATCCACCACGTTGTAGTCGGGGTTGTCGGGCGACGGCTTGTAGGTGCCTTCCTGCCACATTTGCACCACCTCATCGAGCAACACCGTGCGACCGCCGGCATCGACGTGAACGATCAGCCGCAGCGGAAACTCGCCACCGCCGGTGGTGACCGGATTGACGCCACCCTGCTGGGCCATGCTGACCTTGTCGATACTGGCCACGCCAAGCCACAGCCCGGCAAAGCGCGGATCGCTGGCCAGAACAGAATTGTCGGCCTGCATGGACCCAGACGCGCCCGCCTGCGAAGGCGGCTGATGGACGGCAGCCGAAACTTCAACCAGGCGGCGACTGCCCAGACCGTTGGAAATTTCCAGCACCTGCTCTGCATTGGACGCGAACAGCTCGGCCCTGCGCACGCCAAGGTTGAGAATGCGTGACTCGTCCACAGGCAGGCTGAAAGTGGTCTCACCGGGAATAAACGCCCACTCGTTCTCGCCGGTTTCTTCATCACGATTACTCATCATCAGCGGCACCGGCACATCTGCATCCAGCCGTCGCAGGCGGATCTGGTTGCTGACGCCGCTGTAATTTCTCACCACTAGGCTGTCGCGCGCCGTGCTGGCGCCAAAGTCCAGGCGCACGCCAAAATCCATCTCGACCGACAAGGGGCCCTGATAGGCCGATTTCCCGTTGGTATAAACCCAGTACGCTCGTCCGCTTTCCATGCGTTCGATACCGGGACGATCAATCTCTACCCAGTGGCCGTCGCTTTCCAGCCGGTAAATGGTTTGTCCCTGGTGTTCTTCCGAGTTGGCAAACCAGCTTTGAAATGTGGGTCCGGATCCGGGCTCAACGGGAAAGCCGGTCAGCTGAAACCCGTTGCTCTGCCAGGTCATCGGCTGCAGCACCGGCCGCCCCTCAATCTTGAGCGTGCGCTTGCTCGATCCGGCCAGGCGCACAAGATAAGGCTGGTTGGCGCCAATCGTGTAAAGATTGGTCAGGATGCTTTCCGGGCGCTCGGCCGGAAAGTAGCCGTACCAGCCGTCAATGGTCAGCAGCTCTTCATCGGGGTTCTGGATAAAGCTGACCGGCCGGTCGTCCGGAATCCAGCGCCACACGCTGGCCACCGGCAGGCCGGCAAAAACCTGTTCAATGGCCTTGTTGTCCGGCTCAACCTCCACATAAATGGCGTTCCAGCCCGGTTCAAGCTCTATGGTTTGCGTGACGGTGCCCGCCCGAACGGCTGCTGAGGCCAGAAGGGCAAGCGCAAAAACAGTCGTTGTTGTCAAAATTCGCATAAGCTTCAGCTGCTCCATGGCGCCCTCAATCTGCCGGATCGACAGGCAGCGCCGGCGGTTTGTGCTCCGGATGGGCTGTCTCCGAAAGCACGGTCGGCGCTTCAATCGATTCAAAAACGGTTTCGTCTATTTCAAGCGGGTAGCGCTGCTCAATGTCTGCAAACAGCTGTCCCTCAAGCTCCACCGCCCGCGTACGCGCCAGGCGATGGCGGATGCCATCGGCCACCTGCTCCAGTGGCTGCACCCGGCCTTCATCAACAGCCGCCAGGCGCAACAGATAAAAAGCATCCCGGGTTTCAATTACCGGCGTTGAGTCTCCGGGGCTGGCCAGCTCAAAAGCTGCTTCAACCACTTCATCCGGCCATTGGTAGCTGCGCTCCGGTGCATCGACCAGCCAGCCCACCACCCCACCCTGATAGCGCGAAGAGCGGTCGTCGGAATACTCAACCGCCACCGCACCAAAATGCAGAGTGTCGGCGGGCAGCGCGGCTGCGGCCTCGGCCGCCTCCGTGGCACGCGCCATAAAGCCGGCGCGCTCGTCATCATCTGCGCGGCGCGGTACATCCACGCGAATCATGGCCACCTGTCGGCGCGCCGGACGGGTAAAGTCGTTGACGTTAGCGCGGTAATAATCGGCCACGGCATCGTCATCGGGCGAGTCGGCATCAAGCTTTTCAGCCAGCCTGGTTTCGCGCAGGCGCTGAATCAGCATTCGTTCAACCAGCGCGCCAAACTCCGGGTCATCGGCTATGCCCGCCGCGTGCGCTTCCTGAACCAGCATATGGTGCCGGGCCAGATCCTCGAGCAGCTTGCGGCGATTGTCGACAGACTTGAAATACAGTGGCCGGCCGGGGCTTCGGCGCTCCATTTCGTGTTCGAATTCAGCTGCAGTAACCACCTTGCTGCCCACCCGGGCAACCACCGGACCCCCATCGGCGCCCGGCTTGCAGGCGCTGACTGCAACAGCAGCTGCAGCCAGCATGGCTATTGATATCCAATTTCGCATTATCCGCCTCCGCCGGCGTTTTGGCCGTCTTCAAACCGGTCGTTGAACAGGAAATCCAGGTCAAGAACCGTGATTGCGCTGGCGCTGTTGTTGCTGTCATCCAGTTCAATGGAGTCGCCGGTAATGCCGGCGCCGGCCACGTTGACAATGTGCTCGTCCGGTCCGGCCGGCACGTCCGGATCAATTTGGGCGGTGATTTCAAACACCAGCACGCTTTCCGCAGGCATCGCGGTTTCCATGACCAAGTCCCCGCTGCCTACTGACGTCGAACAGACCGCACCGTCAAACCCTTCGCAGGTCCACCCGCCAGAAAGCAGGCTTTCGGGAAGCTCATCAATGATTTGCACCCGGTCAGCCAACCCGGGCCCAACGTTGATTACGGTGACTTCATAGGTCAGCCAATCACCCGGCAGTGCGCTGTTTGCATCCACCGACTTGAATACCTGGATATCGGCTTCAGCGGCAACAACCACCACTTCAGCCGAATCGGTGTTGTTGCCTGAATCAGGATCACTGCCCTCGCCTTCAAGCACTGCACTTAACTGATTGATGCGTGTCTCGCCTACGGCAAGTGCAGCATCAAGGCGCGCCTGCACGACAAACTCCACCCGGCCGCCAGCTTGTATGGAAACAGTTTCATCAATAGCACCGCTGCCTGAACCAGCGCAGCTGCCCTGGCTGGCCGTGCACGTCCACGATTCAAAGCTCATGCCCGGCGGCGGGTCGTCAACCACCTTCACCTGCGGCGCATCGCTGGGACCGTCATTGCCAATCACCAGGGTGTAGGCAATCACCTCATCGGGCGCCGCCTCGGGGGCCGACACCGACTTTTCCGCGTAAATATCCGCCACCACGTTGACCGTGCTGCTAACCGTTGAGCGGTTGTTGTCAGGATCGGGATCGCTGCCATCGGCAGGCGCTTCGGTTTCGGCGGTATTGGTCAGCTGGCCACGGAATGCCGGATCGACAGTTGCCGAAATCTGCACCAGCAGGCGTTCACCGGCAAGAATGTCGGTCAGTTCGTCCATATCGCCGCTCCCCGATACGGGGCATTCACTGCCCGCCGAATCTGCCGGAATGGCGGCGCAGGTCCAGCTTGCGTTGATGACGGAATCAGGCAGCTCATCCACAATCCGGGCGCCAAGAGCGTGGCTGGGCCCGTCATTGAGCACATCAATCACGAAACGCACCGGACCGCCCGCGACCAGCGCACTGGCCTCGCCATCAATCGACTTGGTGATGTCCAGATCGGTGACCACAGCAATGGGCGATTCGGCGGTGCTGCTGTGCTCATCCGGCGTCAGCGCCACCACATCGACAGGCAGGTCGGCTTCTGCGGTATTGGCCAACATACCGCGCGCACCCGGGTGCACATGTGCCGCCACGCTGTACTGCAAACTGGCCCCCGGTGCCAAATCCACGACATCAACCAGGCCATCGACGGCCTGATCGTCTGCGCCGCCGCAAAAACCCTGCGGCTGGCGCACAAGGTTGGCCAGCGCAGCGTCACCTGAATCCACCGCCGCCAGCAGCGCAACATCATCTCCAATCAGCCGTCTGACGCTCACCAGGGTCGGGGCTTCAAGCCGGTCTATTGCTTCAAGCCGACCACTGTTCCATTCGCGTTCAAAAACAGTGACTCCGCCATCGTTGCGCGCACCGGCGTACAAATACTGACCGTCGGCCGACAGCACCAGCGTGTTGACACCGTTCAGCCCCTCGTCAATGTCGTAGCCGGCCCGCAGCTGGCCGTCCCAGACCAGGCTGCCGTCTGCAGGATCGCGCACAAACCGCGTGATTGAATGATCCGACAGGCTGGCAGCATACAAATGCCTGCCCTGGGGGCTGATCACCAACGATTGCACCAGACCAAGTCCGGTGACCGTCCGTTCACCGTGCCGGTCACCATTGGCAACGTAATTGACGTAGGACAAATCACCCAGATCATTCACGGCAAACGTCACAATGGCATCGTGCCCGGCCGCGGCTGCATACAGATGTGCACCGCCCGGGCTGACGACCAGCTCGCGCACGCCATCCAGCACGTTGAGCGGCAAGCCGATACCGCTGCGCAGGCTCTGCGACCATTCAAGCCCGCCATCCACCAAGCTGCGCCTGAACACGGTAACCGCGCTGGAGCCGCGTGCACCAATATAGACTCGGTCATCATTCGGCCCGAGCACCACATGAACCGGGTTGGTCAGGCCAATAATCCCGCCCTGGCCGCTGACCAGGGTTTCGTGATAATCAAGACTGCCACCGACACTGTCGATGCCAAAGCGCGCAATGCTGTTACCGCTGCCGGAGACCACATAGACATTGCGCCCATCGCGCGAGAAAGCCGCCGCAGTTGCGCCGGCCAGCCCGCTCACTGTGGCCACCACCTCGTCATTGCTGTTGGTTTTCTCATCGCCATCGCCCAGCTCGTCAGCCAGGGTCAATGAACCACTGGAAGCGTCGCGGGCAAACAGCTGCAAGCGGGCATTTGCGGGGAACGCCGCAACCGCCCACAGGCCATCATCGGATATCGCCAGCGCCGCCGACCCGGACGGCTCTGCATCGCCCATCGCATTCTCAAACACCAGTGGCGCCAGCCCTTCGCACTGCCACTGACCCGATCCGGCCACAACGCCCGGCGCGTACGGCTTGGGATCATTGCCATCAAGCACCGGCAGCAAGTCCTTGATCTCTATGCCACGTATGCTGCTTGGCCCGTTGTTGGCAACGGTAAACAACCAGCTGGCGTCCTCGCCGGCGACCACAGGATCAGTCAGCACCGACTTGCTGACCTGCAGCTCCGAATGGGGCTCAATCGGCACCTGCGCCATCGTCGATATATCGCTCTGTCCGGGCGCGCCGGCCATTGCCAGCGGGCGCACGCCGGCATGCAGTTCAAATTGGCCGCGCGCGTTGGGCATCACGCGCGCCTTCAGTTCATAGGTCACGCGACTGCCGGCTACCAGGTCAACCACATCCGCCAGCCGATTCTCACCTGCCCGCTGACAGCTTGAGCCGGCCAGAATGCTGAACACATCAATACTGTCGCCGCCGGTCAGATAAAGCTGGCGGCCATCTTTACTCAGTGCGGCTGCAGCCGGGCTTCCGGTTCCGCTGCCGCCGTTTTCGGTGCCCAGATACTGCATGGCAGCCGTGCCCGCATCTTCAACGAATGCGCTGACCATGCGCCCGCTGCCGGCATCACCGCGCGCCGTCACATAAATGACCCCGCGTGCCGCATCCATCGCCACCCGGTCGGCACCGGCCAGACCGACAACAGCAGCTGGCGGTGTGCCTATCTCATCCCCCTCGGCAAAGCGATGGCGCAGCTTCAAAATCTGTGCGGACGGGCGGTCAAACACCGTCAGCATTGGCACGCTGCCGTCATCTGCAACCACTACCACCGCTCCATCGGCGCCGGCAGCCAGCGAGCGAATGCCCGCCAGCCCGTCAAGCTGGCCGCCATCACCGTCATCCTCTCCCTGACGGAAATGGCCCGCGGCCTGAAGCCGCCCGTCGGTGTCACGCTCAAAGCGCACAACGGCGTCCGCACCGGCCGCCACTGCCCAAAGCTGGCTGTCATCATCAAGAAGAACCAGTTCAAGCGGCGCATTCAAATGCTCAACCCCGTTCTGGTTGTTGCGGCGCACCTGGACAAACTCGAGCCGGCCGCTGGCCGCATCACGCGCAAGAACAGCCACGGCATCGCCGTTTCCGGCAGCCACGTAAACATGCTGCCCGCCGGCATCAGCAACCAGCGAGCGTGCACCGGCCAGACCATCAACCGCGCCTATGCCGTCACGAATAACATCAATAAAACCCAGCGTGCCCGTGGCCTTGTCGCGCTCGAACATGGCGACTGCATCATCCGCGCTGCCGGCCACATAAACATGCGCATCATCCGGACTGACCAGCACATCCAGGCCGCCAGCCAGACCATCGATCAACGGGGCAGATGAAGAGCCGCCATCGGGCTCCAGATTGCGCAGCTGCTGGATGAGATTCAGGCCGCCGGTCATTGGATCCCGCTCATAAACGAAAAGTGCGTCCTTGCCGCCCGTCGCACCCGCCACATAAACATTGCGTCCATCCAGGCTCAGCGCGCTGGCGCGGGCGCTGTCAATCCCGTCGTCCAGCGAATGTTCCAGCTGCAGCACGCCCGGCTCGATATCCGGCAGGCACACCCAGTCTTCCAGCTGCAGCGCCTCGGGCAGCTCCAGCTTCAGTTCATTGCCTGTCGCGACTGCCGGCCCTTCGTTGTAAACCTCAAGGCTGAATTCAAACACCCCCCCGGCTACGGCGGCGGCAGGAATATCCGCAAACTCAAGCTGCAGATCGGAGCGGGCATTGATCACGGTGTCGTCATCAATCGCCACATTGTTGCCCCCGCCCAGGTCGGTCATGCCGGCCGGCAGCTCCACGCGCGCCTCGTTGATGAGGCGTCCTTCGGCATCCGGCCTGAGCAGGCCAACCGCTTCAATGACAAGGGTTGCGCCGGCATCAAGAGAAACAGTTGCATCCACGTTGCCGGCCATGGTGCCGGTCGGGCAGCTGCTGTTGGGCCCGGTTGAATCCACAATCTGGCAGGTCCACTCGACTGCGCCAAACTGGGGCGGAAACACATCGGTAACCCGTGCGTTTTCGACCAGGCTGGGCCCTTCGTTGTGCACCGTGATTTCATAGGTTACGTTCTGGCCCGGCACGGCACCACCGCCGCCCTGAACCATAACGCCATCCAGCACCAGGCCGGACGAAACCAGATCAACAGCCCCCAAAGCGCTGGACGACTCGGCCACCACATACAGTCTGGACTCACCCGCACCGGCCCACAGGTCGGACGGTCCGTCGAGCACGCCAGCGCCCTCCAGCAGTTCGACAAACTGAAGGTGGCCATTGCCGCTGTTACGCTCGAAAAGTGCCAGCGTATTGCCCGGCCCGGATGCCACCACCAGCCATTGATCGGCGTCACCCGCCAGAGTCAGTGCACCAGCGCCGGCAAGCCCTTCAATGCCGTCATTGCCGTCTATCAGCGCCTGCTCAAACTCAAGCCGGCCAAAATTACCGCTGTCGCTGTTTGTCTCGCGTGCAAAATGCACCAGCGCGTTGTTGCCGCTGCCAGAGGCATAAAGCGATTTGCCATCGTTGCTGACCAGCACCCGCGAAACATCCAGCAAGCCACTGACCGGGCCGATAAGATTGCGACGCGACTGCTGCCATGTCAGCGCTCCGTACGAGTCATCCTGCTCATCACCGTTGCGCGCCAGCACCACCACGGCGTCGGACTGGGTGGCCGCCACATACAGATGGGCGTCATCGGGCGACAGGCTCAAATGCACCGGGCGCAGCATGTCGGCCACGCCATCGGTGCCGTTTTGAAGCATTTGGCTGAACGTCAGCTCGCCAAAATCCGCACTGTCGGAGTCACTTTGCCGCGCCAGGACAGCCACCGCGTTGGCGTTGGATCCGGCCACATACAAGTGTTGGCCCTGACTGTCCATGGCCAGCGCGCTGGCGCCCGACAGGCCGGCAAAGCCCTCGGCGTTGTTTTTGTAGCGTGCCAGCCACGTCAGCCGCCCGCTGCCGGGCTCGCGCGCAAAGGCCACCACCGAACTGTCCAGCGCGGAACTGGCATAGACGTGCCTGCCATCGGGGCTGACCAGCACATCTGAAATACCGTTGAGTCCGGACACCGAACCCTCACCGTTGAGAACCTGCTGGACAAATGTCATGGGCGCCGTTCCGGTTGGCCCGCTGCTTTCAACCAGCTCGTATACGCCTATGCCCGGCTCACCTGGCGCAGCCACGTAAACATGATTGCCGTCAACGCCGGTGCCGGTTACGGCGCGCGCCTCGGCCAGCCCGCGAAATTCGGCCAAGTGGTCGGTTTTGTCGATGTGCAAACGTGCGGCGCGACCCAGAATGCCGGCAACCTGCGCGCTTTCCGACTGAACCCCGTCCTTTTCCTGCCATTCCAGGCTGACGCTGTTGACAACGCACTGACGTCCTGGATCCAGCGGTTCGGGGCAGGACACGCCCTCGGTATCGGCCAGAATGTCGACCGACACATCAATGATGATTTCGCCACCTGCAGCTACATCAACGTCCAGCTCAACATCGCCGCTGCCCGAGTCCACCGAGCACGAAGAAAACCCCTTACGGTCAAAGCGGGTGACCGCGCCGTCTGCAACCGCGCCGGCAAACAGCCGGTCATGCTCGCCACTGAAAGTCAGGCTGGAAATGCCCGCCAGTCCCGATTCACCGCTCGTATCGCTGTAGCGTGCAGCAAACGCAAGTTCGCCGCTGTTGCGATCACGATGCAGCGCCAGCAACGTATCGGATTCAAACGCGGCAACGTACACGCTGCCGCCGTCGGAGCTTACCGCCAGCGCGCGCGGACCGGTCAGCCCGGGCAGCTGATTTGCATCCAGCTGCTGCACAGGGCTGCTCAAGCGACCAAAGCCCTGACTGCCGTCATCATCGTTGCGCGGCAAAACAACCACGGCATCGGCATAGCGCCCGGCCACATACAGGTGTCTGCCGTCCGGCGACAAAACCAGATCGGTAGCGCCGGCCAGGCCGGCAATGCCCGGCGAGCTGCGCGTTTGCATGTGCTCCAGACTGCCGTCGGCCCGCACAGAAAACACTTCCACAGCGCCGCTGCCGGCGGCGGCCACATAAACCTGCTCATCCTGCGGCCCTACAACAACCGCTGTCGCGCCGGCCAGCCCCGGCACTTCATCGGCGCTAACCGTGTGCTCGAGCGCCAGAATGCCGCTGGTCGGGTTGCGTGAGAAAGCATGCACGGTGCTGCTGCTGGCGGCAGCAACGTACAACCTCATGCCGTCATTGCTCAGCGCCAAGCCACGCGGCTGATCCAGCATTTCAAGTCCCGAATCATGCGGCGTCAGAGCCTGCACCAGACGGAGCCGACCATAGTTTTCATGCTGCGAGTCATCCAGCTCGGGCTCAAACACCAGCACGCTGTTATCAACCTGGCTGACTACATAAACAAACCTGCCGTCCTGGCTGACGACCACATTGCGCGCGCCGCGCAGGCCGGTTACCGCATTGCCATCAACATCGTCATCGCCCTCGGCAATCACATCGTCAATCGTCAGCTGGCCGGTGGCCTCATCAATCGAAAGCGCTGTCAGCGCATTGCCGGTCAAACCGGTGACATACAGACGCTCGCTCAACACCTCGCCATCTATCCGCCCTGCCCAGGCCATGGCAGAAAGTCCGCCCAGCCCGGCGGCCGCGCCGCCGTCAAAGGCAATGCCTGTCTGGCGCTGCAGCTGACCGGCGCCCACGGCGCGACACGACCAGGCGGCACTGGGCTCGTCAAAGGACGGATTGGCAGACAAAAGGTCGCTGACCGTCACACCCCTGGCATGGCTGGGGCCGCTGTTGGTTACCGCAATGCGATAACTTTCTCGCTCACCAGCCACCACGCTGCTGCGCGAAGCTGTCTTGGTTATTACAAGACCACTTTCTGGCACCAGCGGCAGCGACGAAGATGTGTCTTCAAGATCCTGCTTATCGCCAACATTCTCCACATTTTCAACGAGAACCAGACTTGCCTTGTTGTCAATTTTGCCTTCGGCTGCCGGATCAACCGATGCAGTAATGGTGAAACGGATGGTTCCGTCGGCGGCAATAAATACTTCTTCGTACAAATTGCCATTTCCCGAACCTGCGCAGCTTGAGCCATCCCGACGGGCAAACGCGGCCACGCTTTGACTGCCCAGTGACGGCAGATAGATATTGCGGCGCGAACCGGTTGAAACCGCCAGGCCATACGGCCGGTTGAGGCCCATGATGCCTTCGGTATTGTTCTGGCGCACTTCCAGTGGCTGCAAATAGCCAAACTGGTTGCCCGACGCGCTGGTGTTGCGCCCCAGAATAATGAGCGCATTGCCGCCGTCGGCAGCAATGTATACCCGATCGTTGTCCGGGTCGACGGCCACAGCGCGCGGGCTCAAAAGCGTTTCCAAACCGTCAGTCGAGCTGGTCAGCACTTGCTGAAACCGGAGCTTGCCGAACTGCTCCTCATCAGTGTTATCCGAGCTCCGGCGCAACACCGTTACCGCATTGCCACTCTGCGAAGTCACAATCACATGCTCGCCGCCGACTGCTTCGTGGCTGATGGCGATTGCCGAAGGCGAAGCCAGAACAGCCCCTTCGCTGCCATCGGACACCGATTGGCGCCAGGTCAGCGCATCGCCCCCCTGGGCAGCATCGATATCGAGCACTACAACAGCGTCAGACTGAAACGCGCCAACGTACAACTGGCGGCTGTCGTGCGACACCGCCAAAGCCGTCGGACCAAGCATGTCCTTGACGCCGCCACTGCCGTTTTCGGCGGTTGCAAGAATGTCCAGCGTGCCGTCATCTGCATCGCGCCCGAACATGACAATGCCGTGATCAAAACGGCCGGCGGCAAACAGATACTCACCACCGGGGGTGGCGGCAATGGCCGATGCGCCCGACAGAATAAAATCCTCGCCCTCCGTATCCCTGGTGTAGGCCTTGACAAATACAACCTCACCGTCGGGCGCCAGATCGTGTCGGAAATGGACCACGGCGCTGTCATCATCCGACACCACATAAATATCCTCATACAGGCCATCACCCGAGCGCAGTGACACAACATCGTTTGCGCCTTTCAGGCCGCTCACTCCGTTGCGGTTGTCAATAAATGCCTTTTCAAAACCGAGGTGATGACCGCGCAGCTCGGCAGCCGGGTCGCGACCGAAAACAGCCAGTGAACCTTCCTCGCTGGAGCCAACCTGGCCATAACCCGCAACATACAGCCACTTGCCGCCGGTACTCAGGCTTGCGGCTCGTGCGCCCAACAGACCTTCTGCAATAACGTTGCGATCCGTGCCGTCATTCTCGCCGTCCACAACTGCTTCAAGAAAATCGAAGGTGGGATCGGGCGCCGTGCGGTCAAACACGCCCAGGCTGCCGTCGCGTCCGGCAGAAAACACGTGCTGACCGTCATCGCTGACTGTTACGCCAGCAACTCCGCTCAAGCCCAGCGGCACCGCTCCTGAATTTTGCGCGTCCGGACCCAGCACCTGCATACGTTCAAGAATGCCGACAAAGGGCTGGCGGCGAAAAACCACCAGACTGTCGGATTCGCTGCCGGCGGCAATCACGTGCTCCCCGTCGCGGCTGGCAGCCAGCGCAGACAAGCCGCGCAAAGCGTCCGCACCCAAACCGTCTGCATCCGTCACGGTTTGCACACGCTCCAGTGCGCCGCTGTCGGCATTTCGCCCGTACACCACAATGGTGCCGTCGCGTCCGCCGACGTACAGGTTTTGCGCTTCGCTGTCCATGTATGAAAAGTCGGCCCGCGGCTCAGTCGGGGCAGCACCCTCAACGGAATAAACCCCGCCATCGGCCAGCGCCAGACTCCCAAAACCGGATTCCGTCTTGTCGCCCTGGCGTACAAAATGAACCACGCTGCCCGTATCCCGGCCGGGCGGCGGCACATCGTCTTCCAGCAGCACGGTTTGCCCCTCGTCATCCTGAGCGGACACGCTCAAACCGCCAATCCACCAGCCGGCGTCAGCGCTGCTGTCACTGCCGCGTCCAAAGCCAAAGCGCAGCGCCAGCATGGTGCCGGGCTCTGCAAGCTCGGTCAGGTCAAGACTGACGGAATCAAACCCGGAGGCAAACCCGGCCGATTGACCGCACCACCCGGCCGTTCCGGCCAGCGGGTTGCCGGCAGTGCCGTCCAGATCCCCGTTGTAGCCTCCCTGATCAAAGCGACTGCCGGGGTCATCAATGGACAGCCATTGGCGACCGCCGTCGAGCGAATACTGCACCACGCCCATATCGGAACAGGGCGTGGAATCATCAAAATCAAAGCGATGCTCGAACTCCAGCAGCAGCTTGTCCGACTCGGGCACTTCCAGCGGCTCAATCTGGCTGAACCATTCAACTCCGATGCTGTTCGAACCGTCAAGAAAATATGCCGGCTGTGACGAGTACTCGGCAATCTCCCAACGATAGCCCGAAAACCTTGCAAGTCCGGGCGCTGAAACATAAACATCGCGATCATTGGGGGCCACATGGATGCTGCCGGCACCCCACAAGGCATTTTCCAGGCCGACATTCCCGGCCTTTACCTGACCTTCAAACGACAGGGCACCCGTTGATTCATTGCGCGTAAAAATGGCCGCCGCATTATCGCGTGCGCCCGCTACATAGACATGCCTGCCGTCGCGACTGACCGCAACCCCGGCTGCACCGTCCAGCCCGGTTACCGGGGTGATGCTATCCGCCGGCTCCGTACTGCCCTGCATGCGTGACTCCACAAACACCAGCCGACCGAAATCATCGCTGCCTTCAACATGCTTGCGACCAAACACGGTGATCGCATTGGCGCCAGCGGCCGCCACATACAAATGACGCTGGTCGGGGCTCAGGGCCATGGCACGCGCACCTGCCAGGCCTTCAACCGCCAGCCCGCTGTCGTCCGGGTCATCGACACCGTCAATTTCAACTTCAAGCAGCGCCAGCGCGCCAAAATCAGGCCCCGGCACCATATTGCGCTTGAATACGGCAATGGCCGCCGGGCGCTCGCTGTCCTCATCGCCCGGCCGCCCGGCGAGCAGAGCATAAACATGATGCCCGTCATCACTGCCCAGCACGGCCCTGCCCTCAACCAGTGCCGAATCCAGACCACGGCTTAAATCCTCGCTGTGAATCAGGTCACCGGGTATGGGCGTGGTGGCATCGCAGCTCCAGGAAATATCATTCAGATCGTCTTCAAAAATATCTTCGACAATGACCGGCACGCCATCCGGCCCGTCGTTGGTCACGGTAATCATGAACTGCACTTCATTGCCGGGTGTAACGCTGTCGTCCGCCAGAATTTCCTTGCTGATCGCCAGGCTGGCGGTGTTCAGCAGCCGCGTGGTTACCTCCTGGCTGTTGTTGCTCATGTTGTCGTCGGCAATATGTGCCGGCGCTGTTGCCGATGCGCTGTTGGTGACCTCTGCAGCCTCGTCATCCGCCACCGGGACATCCAGGCTGAAACTCACCTTGGCGCCCGGAGCTAGCGCAACGGTCTGATCAACCGGCCCGCTCATATGGGCCAGAACATAGCTCTGGCAGCTTTGCTGACTGTCATCAAAATCGCAGCAGCTGGCCGACAAACCATCTTCACCCGGCTCAACCACTTTGCACGACCAAGCAGCATTGGCCTGATCAAAAGGCGCATCATCAAGATCGTCGCGCACGCGCACACCGCGCGCAGAAGAAGGCCCGCGGTTCTCCACCGTAATTTGATAGCCAACCACCGTACCGTCGGTGTTTGTGTCAATTTCTGTGGTTTGCTTGGACAAGACCAGATCGGCACGCGCATCCAGATCAACCTCAAAGCTGTCGCTCAGACCATCCGGTATTGAACTGTCAATACCATCCGGCATGACCAGATCAACCTCGCCGGTCAAGCTGCCATCCGGCCCGGCATCGGGGTGCAGCCGGCCGCTCAAGACAAAATTCAGCGCACCGTCAGCGCCAACATCAACCGCATGGCCGTCGAGCAGGCCAGACCCATAAACCGTCTCCTGCCGGCCGCACTGCGCGCTGCCGTACCCGGGGTTGCAGCAGGCATCGCCACTGGCCGTGCACTGCCATTCCAAAGTGTCATCCAGCAGGCTGTTGCTGCCGCCCGAAAAAGTCGGCAGAACAGTGGTTATATCCAGCCCTTCAACCTTGGTTGGGCCAGAGTTGGCAACCGTAAAACCAAATGAAAAGGTCTCGCCCGGCACGGGTCTGTCCAGCGGGCCTTCATCAATTTCAACAGCAACGCCCGTTACGTTTCTAACCGCCACTTCCGCATGGCTGCGCAGCACCTCGGGCTGGCTTTCCCCTTCACCCAGCGCAGCTGTCAAAACCGCCTCGTTATCAATCACCGTGCCTGTGGGTGTTTCGCCTCTGGCCGCTGCCAGCACCTGTACCGTTACTGTCTGGCCGGCCGGCAGAGTCAGCAGCATGTCTTCAATATCACCCGCGCCAGACTCCCCATATTCAAGGTCGTCACAGCCGGCCGCTGCGGCCAGGCTGTAGGTCAGCAGGGCACTGAGTGCCGGAGGCTCGATGCCATCCGCAGGCCCTGCGGTAGCGCTTGCATACAGGTGCTCGCCCCTGCCGTCCATCGCCAGGTCGTTGGGCTGCATTTCGTCCGGAAGCACGTCAGAACGGACAAACTCAAGGCTGCCATCCTGCGCTCGCCTGAACAGCGATATCGACCGGTCATCGGAGGCCGCAACAGCCAGCACGCCACCGCTGTTGTCAAGGGCCAGCGCGCGGATGCCCCGAAGCAGCATGTTTTGCGCCGAATCAGCCGCAAAATACTCAGCGCTGGCCAGAACGCCGCTGGCAGAATTGCGCGCAAAGGCAACAACCGCGTCATCGCCGCCGGCATAAAGCGAATTCTGACCGGCCACAATCGCCACCGGCGCAATGCTGCTGCCGCCACTGGCCAGCGGATAAGAAGAATCATGACTCAGCTGACCGCTGCTGCCGGCTTCAAACACCTCAATGGAATGACTGCCGGGCACTGCGGCATACAAGTAGCGACCGTCGGCAGAAATTGCCAGGTCGGTCGCAGCGGTCTGCGCAAACGTTCCCGAAGACTCATCCAGAGGCCGCTCGCTGTTGCCGACATCCGCGTTTTCATCAAAGCTGAAATGTCCGATTCCGCTGCCCTGGCCGTCCGCCAGGTACAGGCTGCGCCCGTCGGGCGAAAACACCAGGGCCGACACGGAAGAAAAGCCGCCATCATACGTCTGCACCGATGAAACAAGACCATCGCCGGCATATTCAAAAACCTCGATGCCCGCGCCGCTGCCGCTGTTTGCGGCCACCAGCCACTGACCCCCGGGATGAAAGGCAAGCACGCGGACTGACCCGGTGGTGTCGGCAAAACTGTTGCGATCAAGCAGGCCGTAGTCCTGTCCGCGGGCGGTTTCGCGGTCGAACACCACCAGCGACCTGTCGCTGCTGCCGCCTGCCGCCAGTCGCACCCCGTCCGGGTCCAGAGCCAGCGGCCATGCTCCGGCAAGGTCATCACCCTGGTCGCTGCCGGCATCCACTCTGTCCATCAATGCCGGGCTGTCTTCCCACATGCAGGCCCAGCAGGGGCGGCTGGCGTCGGCACAAAACTGCACAACCCCCTTGAGCCTGCTGTCCATCTCGTCATTGAGCCGTGGGCGAATGTCGCCGCTCAAATCGCTGGGGCCGTCATTGGCTATTTCAATTAAATATGAAAACTGCTGCTCGGGCGGCGTCTCCTGCACGCTGGCAGTTTTGCTCACCGACAAATTCCAGCGCGCCGCCACCAGCAGCGCATCCTCATTGGCATCTACCGTGTTGTTGCTGTCATCAGGGTCGTGCGTATCGGCTTCGATAATGGCTTTGCCAAACCCCGATTCTGCTGACACCTGCCCAACATCGGCAGGGTTGCGCGGTGCCCGGGCATTGAGCGTGACCGTGCTCTCGCCACTGGCGGCAAGCTGCGGCAGCTCGCAGCGAATCTGCCCGGAAACTGAGCTGGTCAAACAGTCCCAACTGCCGGAAATGCTCACCAGCTCCGCACCGGCGGGCAGGTTCTCTTCCATCACCAGGTCGCGTGCGGCCGAAGGCCCCTCATTGACTGCCTTCAGAGTCCAGGAAAAAGCGCCCTCGGCATCCACCGCGCCGGTCGGCACCCCGGCCCGCTCAATTCTCATATCCGCCGAAGGCTTCAGCAGAACTTCAACCCGACTGCTTTCCTGATCTGCTTCAGAGTCACTTTGCACGCCCCTGGCGCTAACCTTCGCCGTGTTGCCAAGCACAACCTCGTCATCAACCGTGGCCGGCTCAACTTCCAGTTCCAGCACATGAGCCAAGCCACTGTTGGCCATGCTGCCGGCATATTCGCATTCAATAAAGGTTTCGCTGACAGAGGAAAGCACATCCAGGCTGCAGCTCCAATCTGCTGGAGTATCGCCAATGCTTTCAACGGCATTCCCCCGATCAAACGTATCGACAAGCCACACTTGATCAACGGCTTCATCAGACGTCTCTAGGTTGGTTACCTCGTAGGTGTAAGTAACCGTCTGGCCTGCGGAAACGCTTGAATCGGACGCGGATTTGATGACTTCCAGATGGATCGCGGCCCAGGCTGCCTGCTGTGTGACAAACATCACAATCAGAGCAACAAAACATGAAGCAGCGCAGCGGCCAAGCGAGCTTCGCTTGGGCTGCAGTATGGCAAGTAACTGGCACATAGATCCCTCTTTCCACAGGCTGCAGGCGCGCTGCTTGACGAATTAGCAACAGCCTTTGAACTATGCGCCTATTTTCTTGATGAGCATCAAGTTTGTCAAATAATTTTAACTCAAGCCCCTGTGGCAGCTACTAAGCCCTATTTATGAAGGAGAAAGGAATATTTACCCTTTTGTGGTCTATATGTGCATATCTGCCGCTAAACAGACTCTAAAAGTCTTTAACGTCTTTTATCTATCTGTTGCATCAATCACAAAATAACGGCGATAAACGAGCGCGCAGCACTCCTCAAAGCTGCTGAAGGCACCTGTCAGGCGGAAACTTAAAAAGAACGGCGCCGGCGAAAACGTGCAGCGTAATGATTATCGGTCAGACGATCACCCGCGCTCAGCACCGTCTCTCGGAAGCTCTGCCCTTCTGCAGGTTCGGCCAGCACGCCGCGACGCCGCAGCTCGGGCGATACCAGACGTACGAAATCACGAACCCCGCCGGGCCGAATCACGCTCGACAGATTAAAACCGTCCACATCAGCCTTGGCCACCCAGCGCTGCAGCTCATCGGCCACCGTGGCCGGCGAACCCCCTGTGTGTCAACATCCCTCCCAACAGTACCTGATCGGTTTTATCTGTAACATTCAGGGCGCTTACGGAGCGAAGAGATGTCTGATTCCAACGAAGTTGTCACCGACCCGCGCCTTGAGAAGCGTACCCGACGCCGGTTTAGCGTAACCGAGAAGAAGCGGCTGCTGGCCGAAGCCGATGCCCTGCCGCACGGCGAGAAGGGCGCCTGGCTTCGCCGCAAGGGGCTGTATGCCGGTCAGCTGTCAACCTGGCGCAAGGATCTGGCCGAGCACGGCGAGGCCGGTGTGGCTGCGCGACAGCCGGGCCGCAAGCCCGCCGATCCCCGGGACAAGGAGCTCGAGCGCCTGAAGAAGGCCAATGCCAAGCTGGAGAAGCGCGCCTACGTGGCCGAGCAACTGGTCGATCTCCAAAAAAAAGTCTTGCACCTGTTCGACAGCGACAAAGACGGGAGCAGATCGTGAGCTGCCTGACTGCCCTGCCACCGGACGTGCCCAAGGCGCAAGCCTGCCGGGCTCTGAACGTGCCGCGCCACTGGTGCTATCCGGATCGCCGGCAACGCAATCGGGCCGCAGCGCCGACCGGTCAGGGACGAGGACTGTCAGAGGCCGAAGAGCAGCGCATCCTCGGTGCGTTGCACTCCGAACGCTTCCTGGACGCCGCCCCGCGCCAGGTCTACGCCACGCTGCTCAGCGAGGGCACTGTGCTGGGCTCGGTCTCGACGATGTATCGCCTGCTGCGCCGGCGACAGGAAACGCGCGAGCGCCGCAACCAGCGCCCGGCCCAACACCACGTCAAGCCGCAACTGAAAGCGACGGCTCCCGACCAGGTCTACACCTGGGACATCACGAAACTGCCGACGGTCACCCGCGGCGTCTATCTGTGCCTGTACGTCATTCTGGACCTGTTCAGCCGCTATCCCGTCGGCTGGATGGTGTCGCGCAAGGAGAACGCCGGCCTGGCCTGTCACCTGTTCCGCGAGGTCCTGTCGAGGCGGGCCATCGAGCCCGATCAGCTGATCGTCCACCAGGATCGCGGCTCGCCGATGATCGCGCACAGCTTCGGTGATCTGTTGTCCGACCTGGGCGTTGAGCGCAGCTTCTCGAGGCCGAGAGTCAGCAACGACAACCCGTTCAGCGAAAGTCAGTTCAAGACCGTCAAATACTGGCCAAGCTACCCGGGTCGTTTTCAGGGCGAGGAACATGCCCGGGCGTGGTGTAGGGAGCTCTTCCCGGCTTACAGCCGCCGACCGCACGAAGGCCTGGCGCTGTTTACCCCCGAAGATCTCTATACCGGACAGTTCGAAGCACTCTGGCGGATCCGGCAAGCGGCCATGGATCGGCACTATGCGGCGCATCCCGAGCGCTACGTTCAAGGACCACCTCAAGTTGCCAGGCCACCGGCGGTTGTCTCGATCAATCCCGAAGACGGTCAGACTGCAGCGGAGCTACTGCACGATCCGGAAGCGTTCCAAATCTCACCAACACCGGTCAGCATCGAGCTGCCCGAGGTTGTTACATAGAAATCGTCGCCGATGTGTTGGGAATAGGTTGACACGTTCCGAACCGACAATGACCGGCCCGCGCCCGCCGATGCCGATGAAATTGGCAATCTCCCGAGTGGTCCATTTACGCTTGCTGTCCAGCGAGGTAAACGTCTCCAGCGCCGAGCGGTGGCCCTCCGAGCTGACATTTTTCAGTGGCACGTCCAGATCCACACCAGACAGATCAAGCCCCGTCCAGCCCCCAAACAACGCCAGTGCCGCCTCGGGATCAACGTACTGCCTGTAGTCCTCGTATTTTGCTTGCTCCTGTTCGTCGGTGTCGGCCACCACCACGGTGGCCATGGTAAAAATCCGCACCGAATCGCTCGACCGCCCGCCCGCTTCCACCCGGCTGCGCACGTCATCGACCCAGCGCCCAACCACCTCCGTTGTCGGCCCGTTGAAGAAAATCGCCTCTGCGTGGCGGGCCGCAAACGAGCGCCCGCGCGCTGACGCCCCCGCCTGAAAAAGCAAGGGTGTGCGCTGCCGCGATGGCTGCGACAGCACCGGCCCCGGCACCCTGAAGTGTCGGCCCCAATGGTTGATCAAATGCAACCGCTGCGGGTCGATAAACACCCCGGCCTCGCGGTCAGCGCGCAGCGCCTCGTCCTCAAACGAGCCTTCCCACAGTTTGTAGACCACATCCATGAATTCATCAGCGCGGTCATAACGCTGGTCATGGGGCAGCTGCCGCTCCAGTCCCAGGTTGCGCGCCGACGAATCCTGATAGGACGTCACAATGTTCCACCCCACGCGGCCGCCGGTCAGATGATCCAGCGTGCCCAAGCGCCTGGCCAGCAGATACGGGTGCTCATAGGTGGTCGACGCCGTCACGCCCACACCGATTTTTTTGGTGGCCGCGGCCAGCGCCGGGATCACCACGGTGGGATCAAGAATCGGGTACTGCACACCCCCTCGCAAGGCCGCATCACCACTGCCTCCATACGAGTCATACACACCCAGAATATCGGCCAGAAATATCCCGGCAAATCCGCCCGACTCCAGCGTTTGCGCCAAATCCACCCAGTAGTCCAGCTCGGTGTAACGATGACTTTGATCCTCGGGATGACGCCACAAACCAGGCGACTGAAAGGCCGGCACCATCATTTCGAACGCGTTCAGCATCATTTTTTTTGTCATGCCGCCACCGGTTCCCTTGTTTCGGGTTCAGCACGGGATTGGGGTTTCGCATCGGCCACAGGGTCGCATGCGACCACCGATGCCCACAGCGACAGCGCACACAAAACAGTGATATAGCCACAGATCAGCCACGGCCGGTTGCCACCCAGCGCCAGCAGCGATACCGCAATCACCGGGGTTAGCCCACCTGAAATGACCGTGCCCACCTGATACCCCAATATAGCGCACCTCCACCGGAAACTGCTCGGCAAACCAGGCCGCCTGCGGCCCATACACCGCATCATGCAAAACATTCATTCCAAGCACCATCATCAGCGGCAAAAGAACCAGCGAACCCGCATCCAGAAACCAGAAATACGGCCAGATGAAAATAGCGATGCCGATCGTGGCCGCCATACAGATACGCCGCCGCCCCCATTTGTCCGACAGCCGCCCCCACAGGACGCCGGACACCAAGCCGACTGCAGACACCATGGCCACCGCCGTTACCGCCGTGGTGGTGTCACCGCGCCGCTCGGCCAGGTAATTGATGGTGTATACAGCCAGGATTGCAAACAGCCCCGGCTGCGCCAGGCGCAGGCCGATGGTCACCAACAACGCCCGTCTGTGATGACAAATGACCTGCTTGATGGGAGTTTTCTGTACCCGGCCACTTTTTTTCAGCGCGCGGAACTCGTCGGAGTCGGCTACGCCCAGGCGAATGTATAGTCCGAACGCCACCAGTCCCAGGCTGGCCAAGAATGGAATTCGCCAGCCCCAGGCCAAAAACTGTTCGGGCGAAAGCAGCGCCTGAATAAGCGCAATGGTGCCTGTGGCCATGAGCATGCCCACTGCCGAACCCACTTGGGTAAAGCTGCCAAACAGTCCACGTGCGCTGGCTGGTGCATGTTCGACGGTCAACACCGCCGACCCGCCCCATTCCGCACCTGAAGACAATCCTTGCACCAGCCTCAGCAGCACCAAAAGCACCACGGCGGTCATGCCAATGGTTTCATAAGTGGGCAGCAGGCCGATCAACGTTGACGCCAGCCCCATGGTTACCAGCGATGCCGCCAGCATGCCCTTGCGCCCCAGACGATCACCCAGGTGGCCGGCAAGTGCGCCACCCAGCGGCCGGGCCAAGAATCCCGACGCAAACACCGCATACGACGCAATGGTGCCCGCCAGCGTGGACTCATCGGGAAAAAACTGCCGGTTGAAAGCCAGCCCTGCCACGGTCCCGTACAGATAAAAGTCGTACCACTCGATGCCCGTGCCCACAAAGGCGGCAATTAAAACGCGCTTTTTATGCGCAAGCTGGGCGCGCACAGACCGAACCGGCGTTGTCATGATTCGCCCCCCTGGGGAACTCGCTGGTCGCGACGGCCGGCAAGTCGGCTTCCCTCGCACAGCTGCCTGCAGCTCATGTACAAAACAACGCCCGGGTTGACCAAACGACGAGGCAGTGAAGAACGGCAAACAGCTTGGACACGCATTGGTTTCTCCTTTGTGAAAACTCATCCACAACCGGCGGAGAACCAAATTTTCGGGAAAGGCCGACAAACAGGCCCTTCTCATCTTTCGGCCAACGCAAAGCCAGCCGCAGGATTTGGCACCGTTCCAGTCAAACTGGTGGTTGTCCCGGCGTCACAGGGCCTGTCCCTCAGCCGGTCTCGATGAGATTAAAGGAGAAACCTAACCCGATTACTGGATTATGTCAACAACTGAAGGTGGTTTTGTGAATCGCATCAATATTCGCATTAGAAAGAACTTATGACCATGAGCGCTCGCCATGCTTCACAATGCATATGTGAAAACCCTGCACAGGATGAGATTGCCCCGACCCGCACCAGGGTGTTCCGTCACCGGCCGGCTGACTCCAGAGCGCCGCTGCTTAACATCCGTATGCGGCTGCCCACCAGTTGATTCCCGGCGGGCAGCATCGCTGATGGCGTGGTCAGCGATTTTTAACCTTTTCGGCCATGGCAATGATCTGGCTGGCGGTTTTCCCGTGAATGGCCTTGCGAACCTTTTCTTCCATGGCCTTTTCGGGGTTGTCCATGCCTTCGAGCTCGGAAAAGTCCACCTGACTGGCCATGACAATAAGCACGGCCTCTTCAAACTCGGCGCGCTTGTCAGCAGGCAGTTCACCCTGAATGGCGGTTATGGATTCTTGCATGGCCTGCTCGCTGGAAGCATCCAGCCGGGTGCCATCCGAACAGCCCGTGAGCGCCACAAGCAGGGCCACCAGGAATACAAGCGATAGATGTCGAATCATTGTTGGTTTCTCCATTGAAAAGGGGATGTATTGAACACTGGCGGCAATTCTGCGCAAACAGCCCGTCAGCCGGTCCCTCTGGATACAGCAACTGCCACGCGGGAAACCTTACCACACTGTTTTTGAGCATCATTTGGCACTGTCGGCCATTTTTGCATCGGCGCCCCGGTTGTGGCAATAATGGCTTGTAACAGTAAGGAGGACGCAACATGCGTTATTGGATGGTGTTTTTGGCTGTGCTGATTGCCGGGCCCGCTGTGGCCGACAGCTGCAGTCGCTCGGCGCGCATCAACAACAAGCTGGTTGTGGTGGGCGATTCGGTACGAAGGGTGGACGAACTGGGCCCCGACCGCGAATGGCGACTGGAAAACCGCTACGGCGGATCGGCAGGCATTCGCATGGATTTCTACCAGCGCGGCAAAACCGTTCAGGTATATATAGAAGCCGGCAGGGTGACCAAAATATGCCATTTGCGCGACTAGGCATGCTGCCCTGTACCGATACGTATGCGGGTGTTTCTGCGCCCGATCCGGCGTGCTCCGTTCGCAGGCAGTTCAAGGCCCCGGTTTTACCGGGGCTTTTTGTTATGGCCCGCGTGCTTCAAGCCTTGATGCACAGGGTCGGAGGTTCGAATCCCGGCTTTGGATACGAAAAAGCCCCGATCAGCGTCGGGGCTTTGTTCTTTCTATTTGGCGCGCCCGGAAGGATTCGAACCTCCGACCGCCTGGTTCGTAGCCAGGTACTCTATCCAGCTGAGCTACGGGCGCTTAATTAAGCTGCGTATTGTGGCCAACATGACGCCGGCTGTCAAGGTCGATTTTCCCGCACACCGCTGAAAACGATCTCGTCTGCTTCCTGCGGCGCATTATTTAACGTGTTTTTGACTTGAAGCAAATAGGCGCAGTTTGCTTGCATCTATGATTGGAGTCGGCTGGCAACAGCCATTTGATCCTACGGAGGCGTACACATGGTTCAAAAACGTTTATTTTCCACCTGGATGTGGGCTGCCGCAATTCTGCTGGCATTGACCACGGCCTGCCAGGCCGATACAACCACGGCTGAAACGAACGGGGAGCAGGCACAAACCAGTGCCGAGGTTTCGGTCAGCGATGGTGAAGCCGGCTACAAAACACACTGCCAGGCATGTCACCAGGCGGACGGAAAGGGCTTGCCCGGTGCCTTTCCTCCGCTGGCCGACAATGACCACATCATCGGCGACAGCGATTATCTGGTCAGCAATATTCTGACCGGACGCTCGGGCGAGCTGGTGGTCAACGACGTGACCTACAACGGCGTAATGCCGCCCATGAGCTACCTGACCGACCAGGAAGTGGCCGACATCATTGCCTATGTCACCCACACTTGGGGCAACAGCGAGGACGCAGTGACTGTTGAGCAAGTGTCCAGACAGCGCGTTGAGCTGGGGCTAGAGGATCGCAGCAAGGGCGAGCGCCACTCCGGCGCCAGTGAAGCCGAGCTGGCATTCAAGGGCAGTCCGTCTACGGTTGAAGGCGGCAAGCGCGTGGTTTCACCAGGTGCGCCCGACATGACTCAAGAAGAGTTCGAGCGCTCGGAACAGATTTACTTTGAGCGCTGCGCCGGCTGTCATGGCGTACTGCGCAAGGGGGCCACCGGCAAGGCGCTGACCACCGACATTACCCAGGAAAAAGGCAGCGACTATCTCAAGGCGCTGATCAACTTCGGTTCGCCCGCCGGCATGCCCAACTGGGGCACCTCGGGTGAGCTGACCGATGCCGAAATTGATGCCATGGCGCGGTTTTTGCAGCATGAACCGCCCTTGCCGCCCGAGTGGGGCATGGATGAAATGCTTGAATCCTGGACCGTGTTTGTCGACCCGGAAGATCGCCCCGACAGCCCCCAGCACGACTGGGATGTGGACGACATGTTTGCCGTAACTTTACGCGATGCCGGCGAGGTGGCCATTATTGACGGCGCCAGCAAGGAGGTTGTTTCCTACCTGCCAACGGGCTACGCGGTACATATTTCGCGCGCTTCAAGCTCGGGCCGCTACTTCACCACCATAGGCCGCGACGGCAAGATTGACCTGATTGACCTGTACATGAACCCGCCGCAGGTGGTGGCTGAAATCAAGATTGGCCTGGAAGCCCGCTCGGTCGAAAATTCGCGCTATCCCGGCTATGAGGACAAGCTGGCCATTGCCGGTGCTTACTGGCCGCCGCATTACGTGATCATGGATGGCCAGACTCTGGAGCCTCACAAGATTGTTTCCACCCGCGGCATGACGGTGGACACCCAGGAATATCACCCCGAGCCGCGCGTGGCCGCCATTGTCGGTTCGCACCAGCATCCGGAATTCATTGTCAACGTAAAGGAAACCGGCCAGATTCTGCTGGTGGATTATCAGGACTTTGACAGCCTGCAGGTGACCACCATCGGCGCGGCGCGCTACCTGCATGACGGCGGTTGGGATTCCACCGGGCGCTATTTCCTGACTGCAGCCAACGAGTCGGACGCCATTGCCGTGGTGGACGCCAAGGACCGCAAGCTGGAAGCGCTGATTCCATTTGAGCGCACCCCGCACCCCGGGCGCGGCGCCAATTTTGTGCATCCGGAATACGGGCCGGTGTGGGCCACCAGTGCCTTGGGCAACGCCAATATTGCGCTGATCGGCACCGACCCTGAAAACCATCCGGAGCATGCCTTCAAGGTTGCGCAGATTCTGGAAGGTCAGGGCGGCGGCTCGCTGTTCGTCAAGACCCATCCTGAATCCAGCAATCTGTGGGTGGACACCACGCTGCATCCCGAGCCCAAAATATCGCAGACGGTGGCCGTATTCGACATCAACGATATGGATGCCGGCTATGAAGTGCTGCCCATTGCCGAATGGGCCGGTATCGAGCCGGGCGCCATGCGCATCGTGCAGCCCGAATACAACAAGGCCGGCGATGAAGTCTGGTTCTCGGTGTGGTCGGGCATGGAAGAGGAATCGGCCATTGTGGTGGTGGACGACAAGACGCGCAAGCTCAAGCATGTCATCAAGGGCGAGCGCATCGTTACACCCACCGGAAAGTTCAACAACTACAACACGCGCAACGATATTTATTGACGCTGCGCCGCGCTATGAACCCCTCACAAACGCCCCGCACCGCGGGGCGTCTTGATATGGAGTTATTGAAATGAGTTTTATGTACGTTATGCGGCTGGCGGCAGTTCTGGTGCTGTGCCTGCCAACTGCCACAATGGCAGCCACTGAAGCCGCTGTTGACAGTGAAGACAACAGCCGCCCGGCCGAGCTTGACCCGATTACAGTCGTTGCTCACCGTCAGCCGCGCCAGCTTTCGGAAGTGGCCGGCACGGTAACGGTGATTGATGCCGACCGGCTGGAGCGCGACCTGGTTATGGATGTGGCCGACCTGGTGCGCTACGAGCCCGGCATGGCCATTGACAACGGTTCCAACCGTTTTGGCTTTGGCGGCTTCAGAATTCGCGGCCTGGGCGGCAACCGCACGGCCGTGGTGGTTGACAACATGCCGGTGGCCGACCAGTTTGATGTCGGCGCCTTTGCCGACACCGGCCGCGGCCTGCTGGAAATGGGCCTGGTTCGGCGGGTGGAAATTCTGCGCGGGCCGGCCTCCACCCTGTACGGTTCCAAGGCATTGGGCGGTGTAGTGGCCATTTCGACGGTTAACGCCAGCGACGTTATTGCCGCCGGTGATGCAGGAACGCGAATCGGCCTGCAGGGCGCCAGCGACAGCGACCGCATACGATTGAATGCCGCCGCTGCCATGCGCCACGACAGTTTTGATTTTATGGCGGCCATTGTTGGCCGACGCGGTGATGAAATCCGCGCCGCCGGCCGACCCGACGACACGCCACGCGACCGGCTTGAAAGAAAGCAGCAGTCGGCTTTGCTCAAGGCCGGCCATGACACGCTTTACGGCCGGCTGCAGCTGACCCTGGACGCCAGCCAGGAAACCCGCAAGTCGGATATTCGCGCCGCGCTGGGCCACAGCGCGCAGTTTGCCAACACCACCCTGCTGCTGGGTGACGATCGGCGCGAAGCTCTGCGGCTGCTGATTGACCAGGACCTGGCCGCACTGGGGCCGGTCAGCCGGGGGCACTGGAGGGTTTGGCACCAGTCCAGCGACACCCGTCAGGAAACCCGCGACCTGCGCCCTGTGGCACCTGTTCCGGTTGACGTGTATCGGCGCTTTGAGTTTGACCAGAAAACCACCGGCGCCGGGGCCGATCTGGAGTCCGACCTCCAGACCGGGACCCTCCATCATCGTTTCGGCTACGGCTTTGAATACAGCCAATCGCGCGTGTCCAATCTGCGCGACGGCCTTGAAACCCGCCTGGAGGACGGCCACGCCAGCAACGTGATTCTGGGCGAAGTTTTTCCGCTGCGCGATTTTCCGCGCAGCCGGGTCAGCGAGCTGGGCA